>VTLG01014603.1_pt1 | contig 37346 bp, 42 predicted proteins | sample 4694571 | NCBI WGS metagenome assembly VTLG01 (sample SAMN12604809, study PRJNA352737) | marine metagenome | biome: ENVO:00000447; feature: ENVO:00000209|ENVO:00000569|ENVO:01000036; material: ENVO:00002151; isolation source: viral sequences binned using virsorter ...
ACCCATACTATTTCACCTTCGATTTAATACCACGGGCTTCTTCAAATATAACCTCTTGGTTATCTTCTAGTTTCTTAATCCGCTGCCTAAGGGTAGTTACCTTCTGTTCGATTTTCTTATCGAAGTCCTCATCATGTATATGGAATACATTTTGGTCTGACCATTCTAATAACAATGCTTCGATTTCACTAACACGTATATCTAATTCCCCAACATCTTTTGCCATCTCTGCTGTTCCTTCCGATGTTAGACGTTCTTTTAGATGTTCGATTTCTGCTTCCATGATTCCAAAGCGTTCAATGTTAGATGTAGATACTGTTGCGTCTAGTCGTTTAACAGTCGCATCTAGGTTAGACATATACCAGATTACGGCAAATGCCTGTACTAGTATAACGCCTACTACTGCAATAGGGACTTTTAGATTATTCATTAATAGTACCCTCCATATTCTCTCTTCTCGCCACTAGGTAATAGACCAGCTTTATTCAACTCTTTAAGAACATCATTAAAGCCAGAATGGTCTGACATAATAGTACGCATCTCGTTATCTATAACACGTTGGACTTGTTCGGTTTCTGATACTCTCATTTCTAATTGGGAATACATAGCACCATCTAGTTGTTCATATTGTTCTAAATCAGATGCAACCTTTTCAATAGCTATATTATGCCTAGTTTCTAAGTCATTAATTTTAATATTATGTGCTTCCTTTAGTTCTTGTATTTGCGTAGCATTTGCTTTCATTTGGCTATCTAACGATGATACATACCATATTAAACCTGCAGCTTGTACAACAATGGTAATAATAATAGCTAATGAAACTTTTAGGTTACCTAGTTTTATATCCATTTATAATCCTCCTGCCCCTTGTACCGCTAACATTTCGAGCTTGAGCTCAATTAAAGCATTAAGTTTTTCAAGTTCGGAAATGCGGTCAGATATTTCTTTAGTCTCATCTCCTGACATTTGAAAAAGGGTAAGTAGGTCAGTCATTGAGATTTCGTCAACCCTGCTGTTTAAACTCTCTACCGTAGCATTTAAATGGTCATAGGGTTGTTCTTCTAACGTAGATTGTATCTTTTGAATATTTGCAGAGTTACTAGCAACGGCAGCGTCTATTTGCGATAAATACCAAACGCCTCCACCTATCTGTGTGGCAAAGCCTACTAGTACGCTAATGGTGGCTAAGTTAAGATTAAGCTTCATCTTAGTTCCACCTAGATTGGTCTAATAATTCTGTTACCCGCCTTTCTAAATCTTTTAAGCGGATATTTATATCCTCTATCTGGAAGTAGTATGTGTCTAATTGAAAACGTACTTCTTCCCATTCACGAGAACGGTTTTCCATTTCTCGCCATAAATCATCAAGTTGCCAATAAATATCTTGAGGAAGTTCCCCACCACCGTTCCGTTCAATCTCGTCAAGACGTTGATATATATGGTCTAGTTCGCCAAATAAGGCATCAAATGAAGGAATATCTAAATCGTCTATGTGGATATCGGAAGGGTCGAAGGTTTCAACGTCTTCCATCTTTTCTTTAAGATGGGAGAGTTCAGTAGAAAGGACGGCAATTTCTTTTGCGTCCATTGAAGATTTAATCTCAGCTACCGCTGTGTTTAGTACTTTGACGTTAGCATCTAACCCACTTACATACCAGATTACACCGAATGCTTGAGCTAGAATTAATAATACTATGCCTAACGGTAGCTTGAGATTTTGTAAATCCATAGGGTCATCTGATTATTCAGGAATTGCTATGGAATCTAATAAGTCAGTTGCAGCCTTAGAAAATTCTTTTATCTCTTTAACTACAGCTTTTTTCTCTGCATTAGTTATCTTCTTATCTTTCATTGCTTTACCAATAGCGGTTATAACGTCCATGCCTTCATTAAGCACGCCTTTACCGGCTTTGGACTGCCCGCTATTCAACATGAAAAACTGGATACCTAAAGTAAGTATTCTTATCATATCTATTGTCTCCTTAATCTTCTTGGTTTTCTATTGCACATTGCTGCCAGTTGCCGCACCCGCATTGTGCTATCGGTACATTAGCTTCACATCCACATCCCTGACAACTGCACCCGTCTTCGGCTTTACATATACATTGATCAGAATTTTCTTCTTCACAATTACAGATACACTCGTGGTCTAAGGCGTTATCCATATATCCCCCTCTAATTGATATAGGGGAGATGTAATTGTGTGATAAAATTATGTAATTAATCTACGCACGTTTACATATGACTAGACTAACCAGGTAATGCTAATTACATCTCCTATTTTATTATACTACTAAAGTAACCAAATTCCGAGAAAATTATTCTCTCAAATTTTATATTAAATGGCTGTCTCGGTATTTCTCTTGGTAAGTCCTACTATCTAAGTCGCAATACTTGCAATGTGTCGGCTCTACCGGCTCATCAATATGTTCTATATGTTTGTACAGTTCATACTCTTGTTCTGCTTGGTTATGGTAATTATGTCCCCCGGACAGATGGAAAAAATTTAGTGCCTGAGTAAGAATGTTTGTCATTTTTGGTTACTGAAAACCCTCCGTAATTATATTTTTTATATGGTTCCATTGATCTGTATACGCTGGAACATCAGTTCTCCAGTCAGGATACGAATAATCCATCGTATATGCAGTCATTTCATCAATAGTCCGTTGTTTTTGAACATCGGTTACAAAATCTTTAGCATTTACTTCGTCACTTTTTAGCATGTCGAACCATCCCATAGAGGGGGTACTAGGGGTAGAATCAGCAGTAATAACGTCAATATCTTTTTCAACTTGTGGTGTAACGTATTCTTCAATATATCCGGCATCATCTTCAACTTTATCTTTTTTATCAGCTTTACTAAACACATTAGAAGGATGGTCTGGATCGGACTCATCTAAATATTCCCCTAAATGTTGACCTGATTCATTTACACTCCAAGGCGGTTTAACATTAATTAGTTTCCCGTCTTCATCTAAAGAATCTTCCGCTACAGGTAAATATCTTATAGCTTCTTGAGATTGTTCTGATGGAAATCCTTGTTCACGTAATAATTGATGATGCTCGGAATCTCTGCCAGCAAAATTATGTAACGTAGCAAAAGTTTTTCCCGACCGGACAATATCCTTTTTTTCTATCCAAGTTTGAAACGTAGCTAGAAAATTAATATCACCGTCTGTTTTGGTAATTAATTCTAGGGGCTCTAGTTCAGGAAGTTCTTCATGCTTAATTAAACAACTTCCGTCTGTACATGTATGGGTCGCAGCGTCGGACCCTTTTAAAATATCAAATCCAGCGGCTTGGTTAACACCTTTTTCACATACAGTAATTTCTGCCAGTTCCATTTCATCTACTTGCATGTAGGGCATTAAACCTTTTTGTAAGTTTTGCGTTTTTGTGGCTGATCCAGCTATAGAATATGATTTTAACTTTCCGTCATTAATTTGTTCTAAAACTTTATTAGCTATTTTAGTATCATTTCTAATTTCAGTAACAAAAAATAAACCTTTATCGTCTACACCCGATTTAAAAACTTGCCCACTTTTAGAAATATAAGCGGGTAATGCCCAACCAACTTGGACATCTGAATGCAAAACCATAGTATTGCGGGTTCTAAAATTAGCCATATATTTTGAAAAAGCTTTTTTAAGTGCATTCGTGGTAATTAAATGACCTTCTCTATCAATAAGTTCGACACTGGCTGGCCCCCCTACAACAACAGGTTCAGAAGCTACATTTTTTGCCGCAGTCTGATAAACAGGTTCGTTGGGGTAAGCTCTTGATAAAGTGATAATTTCAGCATCTGATGCAATTCCAGCTTTAAATAAACGTTTATACTCATCTAAGGCTTCGGAAATATCTTGCGTAGTTGTGCGCCCTTCTTGTTTTTCAATAACAGTAATGCTTGCATCATCTGCTATTGTTTGATACATATCATGGTTCATTGATTCAATTGTAGTCATTTAAACCCCCCAGATTACGCCCCTAATTGTAGGTGTGCCTGATGCAGATATTACAGAAATATAGTCCGTAAATCCTAATGGAATAGTTGTTTCAAATGCTTCGCCCGCACCAATAGGTATACCAGTGCTCGAAGTAGCCGTAGTGCCTATAGCTAAATAAACTATTTCACCGCCTGTACTTGATTCATTGGTAACCTTCATGCCTTTAATAGTGGTCATGCCTCGTTTTTTAATTGAGCTAGAATCGTTAGCGGTTCCAGTCCATTCGTAATTAACTCCGCTAGAACCGTCTACATAGGTAGAAGCCGTAGCAGTATCCTCTCGTACTTCAAACATAATCTTGTCAACATAATAGTTAATGTTATGTTGCCCAGCGGTAGTTACGTATAATCTATACGCAGCTGAAGCAGTAGATCCTGGGATCGTATAAGTGGTAGTTATGCGTGTCCAACTTGTTGCTAAATCAGAGCTATCAGATACTGCATGTTGTACAGTATTTGATGTATCTTTTACTTCTATCTTAACAGCACCTGATGCGGAAGCTCCACGATGCTCTACTTGGACAGAAATATGTTGTGGATTTATACTAAAAGGAATTTTTGGAGATTCCCAGTAAAACCCCTCATGATTAGCAGAATTTGCAGGGTTTACTAATAATGACGCTGCACCCACTGATTGTTGTGCGGTACTGCGGGAAATGGCTGAACCTGATGCAGTAAACATACTTATATCAGTAGCTTCAATTCTAGGGTTTTGTACCCAGTTTGCAGCAATTTCGCCTTGTGCTGGCGTAAATAAAGTGGAAGCAGTAGTACTGAGCGCCTCCCTAAAAGGACTGTATTTAGTAACAGCGTGTACCGATTGACGTGTAGAATAGTCAATATCCCATTCTCGTTGATCTGTATGTCTTTCATTTGCCATACGTATTTCTCCTAATCGTTCATAATTGAGGACACAGTAACCATACTAGCAATCACAGCTGCTCCGTGAGCTAATAGTATCCCCATTAAAAACATTAATGATTTTGCTCCATAAAACCTACTTCTCCAATCCCTTAAATCTTCTAGTTCTGAATCTAAACTTTCCAGCCGACTGCATAAGGTTTCGTTTAACTGTGACTGGGTGGCTATATACGTATCTAATCTTTCCATGTACACGGCTAGGTCAATGGATATCTGGTCCGTTGTATCAGCCATTTTTATTCACCTAGAATTCAATTTTAATATTTTAGTATATACTAATGTAGGGGGCTCATTAGAGCCCCCTACGCTGTAGACCTTATAGATTAGCTATTGAGGTCTGCGATCTTGGATTGAACAAACATGTTCTTGCATCGCAATTCACCCATAGTATAGAGTAGACCTCTTACTACTAACGCATTAGCTGCGAAGTAGTCTCGGTTTTCAACATACTGTGTAGGCTGAGCGACAGCAATTTCTAGGTAATCTGTGTCTAAGACATAGATATTTGATCCCAAAACTGAGTCGTTAGTTGCGACAGATTTTGGCACGTCTGCATCTGGGAGTATTGGAATTCCCATGTACGTAGCCAGAACTAAACCAGTTCGAGTGCCTGGGAAAGTTCTTTCTGAGCCTACGCCAACCTGATACTCTTCTTGACCCATGTATCGCTGGTTAGAGCTTAATAGTCTTTCAAGATTAAAGTATTGGTCATGTCCTAGTAGGATTAGCTTGGGCTCGCCACCGTTCTCTCTAATTTTCTGAATAGCAGTATCCAGCAATGTGAGAGTTAAGTCTCTACCAGTACCACCGTTATAAGAAACGGATGCACCAGCATTCCAGTTTCCAGCAGCTCTGTCATTAATAGTTAAGTCATAAGCTCTTACTCTGGAAGTCTGGTTACCTACAGCAGCGCCGTCTTGCATAACAATGTCGTCAATGGAAGTCATTCCACCTCTGCTGTAAATATAAGCTATGTCACCATCTGCGAAAGTAGTGCCAGTAGCAACAGTAACAACACCAGTTGAGGTGTTTACTGCGGAAACAACAGAACCTGATTGTCTGTCGTGCCCAGTAGCGGATACGTCGTATTGTGCTACAGCGTCTCCGACTTTAAAGTGCTTAGCAATAGATGCTGGCACAGTAAAGGTAGTGGTAGCTCCTGCGGATGTTAGATACGCAGAACCTGCCAATAATTCTTCGTTAATTTCTTTAACGTGGTCCATTTGTGCATTTTCGTTTTCCAATGCCAAAACATCACCAACACCGCCTTCTAATTGTGCGGAGAACACGGACTTCACGGAAGCACCGAAGGTTGTACCTACGATTCTTGGTAGTGAAGAAACGGTTTCTATATTGGAAATGTCTACAGTTGGGAGGCTACCAGTCTCAGTGACAGGTCGGCTACGTCCTGAACCTCTGTCAGTTCGTACCCTCCAACCAGCTGTGTTACCCCAAACAACTCTTGGGATAGCATTGAAGAAACGAGTTTGGTTATTCAATGATTGCCAGACTTTTCGTCCATAAGTAGTGTTAAATATGCCAGTAGCAGTGTCTACAGTAAAGTAAGTCTGCTTCTGCATGAACTCAGGACCAAATACTGACTGATACAATCCCCGTTGGGATTGAGCTAGATATTCGGTTAAGCTTGGATTAGCCATTACTCATTTCCTCCTAATAAAATTTTTGATTATCCGAGTAATTCTTTTGGAACACCATCGGTGTTACCTTGTTCGATATTGGTCTGCAAAAGTCTTAATTCTTTATAAGACAAGTTAGTCAACTGATCTACGGTATCCGTATCGTCAGCGCCTTTTTGCAAGACATCAGTACCATCTACACCCAATGAATCAACCATTTTAGGTGCGTTTAGACTAGTTTCCTCTCTAAATCCCATCTTTCGAAGTCGATCTTCGGACTCAGTTCTAATAGCTTTCTGCATGTTTACTTCATAATCAGCTATCTGTTTTTGCAGTTCAGCTAATTGTTTCTTCATGTCAGCTACTTCTTCATCGTCGTCATCATCTTCTTTTTCCATGTCTTTATCGTCGTCCTCTCCATCCTCTGCTTTGTACATAGTGCCCTTATCTACTTCTTCGTCATCATCATGACCATTGTGGCCTTTTTCTACTTCTTCATCGTCATCGTCGTCATCATCTTTTGCCATAGCTTGGATTGTAGACTGTTGATCTTCGATAGCGGTAGAAACATTTGCAGGTGCTTCTGAGTCATCTGCATCAGCCGGGGTTTTTCCAGTGCCTTTAGCTGGTCGTGGGCTACCATCTACGTCCATTCCAGCGTCGGCTTTTATAATCGTTGCAACTTCAGAAGCAATCTCTTTAATTAGAGCTTGTCTGTCAGCAGCGGCCTCTTCCTCTTCCTGTTTAGCAATAGCCACTTCTTCTTGTTCAGACATTCGTGAGTCCATCTTCTGAAGTATTTCTGCTACAGCGGAAAGTGCCAGATTATTGCCTTCTAATTGCTTTTCAATGCGTGAAAACATTTCGTCTGCCATTTGGGTCCTCCTTATAATAGTTTTTTATACTACTTTAAGAAAGGTTGGTCTAAGCCACTCCCGACCTCTCCGTAAGCGTTTATATTATAGCTAAAAAGCTATACAAGTTATTATACTCATGTTTTTGTAAAATTTACGAAAAAAGTCAAGTTTATAATATAAATTCGAAAAATGTTGCAGAATAATGGATAATGCTTTATAATCAGAAATCTACTGTTCTAATCGCCCCTATTGAGCCATCTTTAGGGGCACTTTTATTTGACAAGGATATTTGCTAATGCTATTATAGAGAAGGTTCTTATAAGAACCTTCATAAATATTTTTGACCTGAGCAAGTCCTCTCTGCTTCGCAGAAGATACTAAAAGGCTACGAAAAGGAAGGTTTATGTGGAGTATCTGCCCATAAACAGTTTCTTTAACTAGGCTCCTTGTTTTTGGAATGCGAGGAGCCTTTTTATTCTTCAGGCGCTCCGTTAGTAACCAATTGAATCATTTCATGCCTAAAATCGTATAACGGTTGTTGCACAAGCTTTTTAAATTTATCGCATTGTGTACCTTCAGGAAGGGATGCTTCAACTAAATCTAAAATTTTACCTACCATTTTAGAATGCCTATTCATTATATATTCTTGTTCCGGGGTAATTTTATTAATATCAACCATAATAATCTATAAGTTCTCCTCTAGCTGTCTATGTATTTCTGGAATCCCATTCTACGAGTAAATGCTCTATTAAAAACATATATCCGTGCTCTTCTATAATAAGCTCTCCCAGAAAATCCTCTTAAATCATACCAACGTTTGGTATACCAATTTCCATCAGATCCTTGTATTGCTTTCATTCCAGGTTTTGAATAGTAACCACTTTTTGCTGTGGAATGTGGGTAGAATGTATTTGGATCAATTTCATCCGAATAATCAGCGGTTACTTGGTTATCAGGGTCATCAGTTCCAAATTCAACTTTTAATGCGTATGGCGCTGAGTATCTAATTAACATAAGTGACTTTAATTGTCCTAGCCGAATATAACGAAAAGTTCCAGATGCTCGTAATTGTCCCGTATCTACGGGTACATATCCATTAGTATCATCCATACCTGTAATTGGAGTCTTTGGAGGACGTGCTTCTTGTGACCGGTCAAATACGGCTTGACCAAGATTCCGAAAACCAACATTTAATAAATTTATCGACGCATACACATCTTCTTCTACAATTTGAGTACCTGCAAATACTTCTTTTGAATCTTTTGATGTTAAGGATAAATAATTAGTAATGTGAATCATACACGTCTCCTTCTAATTATTATACTTAAAAAGAAGAGCTTTCTGCCCAAACTTCGGGTAAAACGTCCACAAATTTACTATCTACATTATCAAATGCGTTTAGATATATAGTTTCTTTGCCTATATAGCCATATTTAGGATGCCAATAGGTTACAATTTGTTGTGGTTTAGTAATAACTGCTAGTCTCTGTAACGCAAACTCATCTCCACCCTTCATACATCCGCAAATAATAGCGTGGCCAGTGCCTATGTCTATCTCATCAACTCTATGGAAATGCCCCATCATTACCGAATCAAAACTAGTTGGTAGTAAATTAGGTTCTAAAATTTCCATATTAGCTTCAGCGTTTTCAGGTTCTAACCCTTTTCTAAATTGCAAAACAGACCGTAAATTAGTTAATACTTTAGTAATCGTGGCAATAGATCCTGCGCCAGAAGCACTATCTCCATGCATAATCAAAACGTTTTTATCGTATACTTGGAAAATGTTCATATAACTAGTGTTAATTTGAAATTTAATATTAGTCTGATGTTTGCAGAAAGCAGCAACCCATTGATAAAGCATGTAGTCCCAGTCCATATATTTATCTTTCATTGGGGGTTTGCGGGTCATTCTACCGTGATTACCTACTACGCAAGGTACTGTAATCGTTTTAAAGTGTGGTGCAAATGACATTAACGCTTGTGCAATTAAATTAGCTCCTCTAATCATCTGCCCCATAACATTATCTTGATTAGTTTTTATAAGCTCGTCATGTATATCGCCTGATATCATGTCGCCAAGCATAGGTACTATTAAGTCATCTATAGGAACCGAAGCTCTGCGGAGTTCAACTAAATTTAATACTTGGTCTGCCCACCCCGAAAGTCTATTATTAAAAATTTCAAATGAATAGGAGTTTAGGCCAGCCATTTGTTGGTAGTCTACATCTTCACCAATGTGCGTATCAGTAAGAGGCGCTACAACTGTTTGCGTAGATTCTCCTCTGCGTTTGCCAGTAGGTTTTGTATACTTTACAGGTTTAACTTTTTCAAAAGGTAAGGTAGCTTCGTAAATAGCATCGACTAAATAATTAGACTTACGGTCTTTCTGTAACGCTTGATTGTATAGCCGTCTATAATATAGTGCACGGGCGTTTGCCGTCGCTAATTTTTGATCTATACTTAAACGGTCTTTTAAACTATCTAGCTCAATTCCGTCAGGATCAACATTTTCAATATCAACTTCGTTCTTATACCAAATTGCGATGTTGGTTCGGTGTACTTTGACCCCAAATTCCTTTTGCAAATATTTTACTAGTTCGGGCCACGTTGCCCCCAGTAGTCTTTTCTTTATCAGGTGCTCTTTTGCCTCTTCTGGTATCTTTGACTTCATCGAGTTCTCTCCTTAAAGCTATGGTTTTACCGCACATTAAACAACTTAAATCTTTATCTATATTGACATATAATGTCCCAGAACATTTTGGACATAACGAATTACTTTCCATTAGTTTTTTTATTCTCTTTTAATTTAATTACTTCGGGTTCATTTTTTTCTTCATCAGGCTCTAAAGTATCAAGTTTCCCGCTTCGTGCTAGTTCATCAGGTTGAAGGCCAGCACTCCCCCAAGCTTTTAACATCTTTTTTTGTGGTGAATTATCATTTAAAAATAAACCTAATCTTGTAATACCGGTTTTTTTCTTTTTTCGTCGTTTCGAATCTCCACCATATGTAGGTGTAAAAATTCCAGCATTAGTAGAAGTAAACACAGTTCCTCCGCCAGCTAATGCGCCTCCGCCTCCGCCATCTTCTTTCATAATTTTATCTTGCTCTTCCCATTTATTGCACCACATATCTTCGCCTATTTTCCCTTCTACAATTAAACAGGCTTGTTCTTCTAATTGAAAAAAGTAACATGTGCTACATTGTTGACCTCGTTTAACTTGGCCTTCGGTAGCTGGAGCATACTCTACTTCATTTTTTTCATAACGTTTTTCTTTTTGAAAAACAGCAAATTTTTGTATAGCTCCTTTATAGCCAGAAGCATATGCAGCTTGTTGAACTTGTTCAGCTTTAGCTTTTGTATCAAAAGGACCTTTAGATCCCCAATACCAATCTCCATTTTGTTGTTTAATAGGCATTACGCATCTTCCTCCGTATCAATTACATCGCCTGTATACGGTTCCCCCTGCACATTTTTCTCTTCAAGACGTTTTTTAGTAGTTTGTGCCGGAGCATATGAAGCAGAAGGCTTTGCAAAGGTTGCTTTTTCTACAAAAATATACCCATTTGATAAAATATTACCTACATAATCTACCCCATCAGATATAAACCATAATTGTTTTCCGTTGTCCTGAATTTCTTTAATTATTGGTGATGGAAAACCTTGATCGGATAATGTTTCTACCCATGTAGTAGATTTAATAAATTTTTTATCTGTACCTTTAGGGGGTCGTCCAGGCAATCTTCGATAACCCCATTGACGATCTTCTCCTTTTTTATCTCTAGCTTCAGCCCAATCATCTATGTCTCGTTCATCAGTAGGCATAGATTTCATTAACTCTTGTTGTATAGCGGCATCTTGTTGCTGTTCTAATGCTAAAGCTTGTTGCTCACCCTGTAATTGGGTTAATGGAACTACTTCACCCTCAATCATAAATTGAGCATCTTCCATCATTACGCCTTGTTCTTTAAGCGTAATAGTTAACCCCATTTGATTTAATTGGCTTGCCATAGCAATGCGTTGTTGAGCAAAAGATAACCGAGTTGCTTCAGCTTTTTCTTCAGGAACCTTTAAACTAATATTCCAATCTGTTATACCAAAAGCCTCTAATAACTGTGGAAATACTTTTTCATGGAATAATCTTTGATCGCCTTCTACAACCCTAGACATAACTACTAATTGTTGAGTCTGAGTCGATAGTCCTCCAAAAGCTTCTGGGGAACCTTGCCATGCCGGAGTAACGCCCCACATTGCGGATACACGTTCTCTAATTTCATCTCGAACAGGTAAATAATCCATTTCTTGTAAAGTATGGAACAATCGAACCATATCTACCCTACCTCGATTATTTTTCGAAGAAATAGCGACCATAGGAACAAAGTTAGGATCTAACCTAGTTTGAGCTGCTAGATTAGCCCTCTCTCTGCGTAAAGATTCTGGGTCATCTGTAAATACCATCATCATGCTACCCGGCATTTTTCTCTCAAAGAAATAACGATAAAGGTTTTTGTCCATACCTATTAAGGTTAAAGCTTTTTCAAAAATAGTTAATATAGGGCTCCAACCATATGTTTCAGATGGGGAGAATTTAGAAAGATGAATAATCTCTTGTTCAAATAAGTATAAATGTTTATTGCGATGATAATACTTATACATTACTGGAATCGTTTCAAATTTACATCCAGGCTCTGGGCATTCCCCTTTTGCCTCATGAATTTCTTCACGATGAATCGGGCATAAAAAGTGATAATTTTTAGGTAAACCCGCATTATCTAAATCAAATTCAACAAGAGCTGGATTTAAACGTCTAATTTCTTTAACTTTAGATTTTAACGTACCACCATCATCATAATATTCTTTTGCTATATAAATAAAACAATCATCAATAGAATTTAAGTCAAAATGAACTTGTCTTAAAACTTCTTCTAACGATTGGTCAAAAACATTACAAGACTGTAAAAACTTTTTAAAGGTGTCTAGCTCATCAGTTTTAGCATTATCCGTTTTAGGTTCCCAGTCAAAGCCTCGTCTAAAAACTTCACTGGTTATATGATTTAACGGGCCACGAATTTCCTCTACCGACATAGCGATAGTCTGTAAGTCCATAACTAATTGCTGACGATATGCCATTTGATGGCGTACCCACGTATTTACAACGTGATCTAAACCAATAGTAGGAGCTTGGCCGGTATCTCCTGATGCCTTCATAAGTTGAAGCATGTTAATCTGCCCATTTAAATCGGACATTTGTTGTGCCAATGCTGGCACTTCCGGTAAGTATGACGATAACTTCATTACTTAACCCTCGCTAAATTACTATAGAGATATGTCTCTGTATTATATTTTACTCAATTTTTCGGATTTTCTAGCGTTAATTTGAAGTTATATCTGATACCCCGTCTAAGCCTGCCAACTTCATCATCCTATCAGCTATTTCTAATTTAAACGCCTTACTTTCTGATAAAGCAGGTTTTGCCTCAACAACTGTCGGTTTTTGTTCTAATTGGGTCCGTAATTCCCTAATAGTTGCTTCACGATCTTGTAGTTCTAATTCATATGCTTCATTATCTGCTCCAAATGAAGCGTTTTCTAAAACGCCTAACCTTGCTGCTTCTCTAAACAACGAAATAAACGCTCCTTCGGTTATTATGGTAACGGCTGGAGAATCGTCAGGTATATCATCGTCTATATCCATAGATTTCAAACTATCATGCCATGTATTTAAGATTCTCCAGGTATTAGTAGTCTCGTCTTTAGTAGCGACCCATTGTTGATCCCTACCTTGTAACATCCCGCCTAACATTTAACTCTCCTCTATAACAGGGCGATTAACGTCATAAAAATGAGCTTCTTTAAGCAATGAAGTTAAAAAATCTTTTCCGTTTGATTTCATAACCCTAATTAAATCTTTCTCAACTGCATAAAGAAAATCTTTATACGTTTCATCATCCCACTCATGTTCGTGGGTATACCCTAATTCTTCTCTAATCTTTTGAATATCTGCTACGGTCCAAGATACTTCGGCATAAAGCCTCTCTCTATTCGTGCTTACCATACTATTCTCCTTTTCTTATGCTATTGTACAGGCACTCCATCCACAGCTCTTGCATGTCTCACATCCACTATCCTGTACTATTTGTGGGGTGTCACAACATGCTATTTCTTCTTGTTCGGTATTACCTTTAACAAGTACCTCTTTCTCTCTACTGCCCGCCCTGTAAACCGTTATACCTTTGCAACCGCTTTTCCAAGCCAAGAAATATGCTTGTTCAACATCAGCAGGGGTAGCGCTATTATCAAAGTTTATAGTCTTTGAGATGCCTGCATCAACATGATCTTGGAAAGCAGCTTGCATTAATACGTGATCGTCAGGAGCAATTTCAGGAGCTGTAATATATACTTCCTTTGCCCAATCAGGAATATTAAACGAATCATCTGCGTCACTTAATGTTCCGCCAGAAGCTAAATGTTCCAATAAAGCTTCAGAGTAAAAAGGTTCTTGTTCTAAATATTTATTTACATAGTGTAAGGTTTTACCTTCAAGTATATTCTGTTTTTTCCACGCTAATGCAAACGTAGGCTCTATACCACTAGCGCAGTCAGCAATCATGCTAATAGTGCCTGTAGGGGCTACGGTCATTTTGCAGTGGTTTCTATAATGAATAGGCTCTTCATTCTCATCTACAAAAGTCGTAGGTGTCCACGCAGGAAATTCCCCACGTTGTTTAGCTAGCTCGACAGATTGTTCATTAGCCCATTGTGTAATTTTCTTCATAAGACCACTACCAACTTCTCTAGCTTCTTCACTATCGTAAGGAATTTTTAATTGAATTAATAAATCACTAAATCCCATAACTCCTAAACCAATTTTGCGAGTAGCTTTAGTCATAGTTTCAATATCATTAGTAGCATATTCATTAGCATCAATAACATTATCTAAGAAATGCGTAGCGGTTTTAGTTATCTTTTCTAGTTTTTCCCAGTTAATTTTTAATCTCCAATTGTTAGTTCTAAGATTATGCTGATAAAATCTAGCTAAATTAATAGAACCTAAATTGCAAGATTCATTAGGAAGTAGGGGTTGTTCTCCACAAGGATTAGTTGCAATCATTTTACCGTACTGGTCGGTTACATGATTATCTTCATTAACCCTATCAAGAAATATCATTCCCGGTTCCCCATTTTTCCATGCACCCTGTACTATCTCATTAAACACTTCTCTGGCGTTCAACTGCCCCGCTATTTGATTAGTGTTTGGATCAATTAAATCGTAGTCCATATCATTTTCAACAGCTTTCATCCAATTAGAGTCAACTCCAACTGAAATATTAAAGTTATGAATATCGCCTTCTACTGACTTACAGCGAATAAATTCTAAAATATCTGGATGTCGGATATCCATAACAGCCATATTAGCACCATCACGCTTACCGCCTTGGGTAATCATGCTTGATACGCTAGATAGGGTCTTTAAAACTTGAATTGGTCCACAAGCAGCTCCGTGTGTAGTTTTAATATGGGAGCCTTTTGGGCGTAATTGCGATAAAGCAAATCCTGTACCACCACCAAACTTCTGGACCATAGCCATATCGGTTGCAGTCTTCATAATATCTTGCATAGAATCATTTAACGGCAGTACAAAACAAGCAGACATTGTGCCCTGCTCTGTACCAGCATTCATTAACGTAGGACTATTAGGAAGAAAATATAAATTTCTCATCATAAAATAAAAATCTTTATGGATTAATTCAACCTCTACTGGTAATGCCCCATACTGTTTATCTACTTTGGCTAAAGCCCAAGCAACTCTGTCAAACAAGCCATTAGCATCTTCAATAGGTTGTGAATTTTCATCTTTTAAATAATATCTATGATTTAAAATAATTTTTGATTGGTCGGACAATTCTTTATGTGTAAAAATTTCCGATGATGGTAAGTTCAATGATAAACGACTAGATACTGTCATAATTTCTCCTCCTAAAATTTACCCTCTATGTCCGCAGTATAGACACAGATTGCGTTCTTTAACCCAATATGATGGATTACATAAGCTCTCGGAACAAGTCTTATTAGGTGCTTCTTCCCTAATTAGGTCGATACGAGCTATAGTATCTTCAGGCGTTTGCTCTGCCCAGGGTTTCCCATCCCATGTTTCTGGATCATTATCTTTTAATGCTGACCCATGAGTCAATACTTTTCCCCACTTCTTTTGCAAATCTGTGCTCGGATTCGACGACTTTTGTCCTGCTGAATCTGGATCTAAATCCGCAAACCAATCCATAACATTTCCCATAGATTGGACGCTATAAAGACTCGATTCATAAGCAGCTTGTAATGCCATAGCAATTGAAAAGAATGCGTCCCCGTGACCCATCGGACCTTCAGGAGCCTTCAATTCATTGTTTACGGACAGTATCTGTTGCCGTTGTCTTTCGTCTGCTAATAACTTTAATGTATCTGAATGGACATATTGCTCAAAAACTTGTGCCATAGTATTCTTTGATTTTTGAGTAAATGACATAGGGCTCCACACACCATCTAATCCTCTATCCTCTAACTCGCCCCGTGTGTTATCAATATAACCTCGTTGTAGATTAAAGTTTTCTGCTACTTGATTTAAGTATTCAATTTGATCCGAATAATTCCACCCGTCTAACCAAGATTGATGAACCTGTTCTACGGTAGACCCTCGTTTTCTAAATATTACTAAATGCGATGGGTGACGTTTTTTACCTACATCAAATCCAGCAAATAATAAATCAGACTCATCCTCATATTTTGAATATGCTGAATAATTAACTAAATCAGGATATTCGCATTTTCTAATATCTTCTTCCTCAAAATATGATTGAGTAGATAGATGAGGCACTAATAAAAATTCTGAAGCGAATGATTTTGGTCTTGCCTTTTGTTGTTGCAATAACCATTCTTCCGTGTAAAGCTCTGGCATTAAAACTCGACGACCCGGCGCTGGATCTAACGCAGGTAATACTCTAGCCAAAAATCTATCATCTGATTGCAGTTTTGTTAACAAGTCTCCTGGTAACATAGGCGTACCCAACACAATGCTGGGAACTCCTTTTAAGGGAATATACATAGACTCTGTTAAGAAATGGTCTTCAATCTTATTTATTTGCCCCAGATTTAATGGATTGTCGGGGTCACGGAGTATGTCATCAGCAATTAATGCCCCGTTAACGTGCATACCTCTTTTAAATGAAAAAAGACCTCCATGCGCAATTTCGACTGGGTATCCATTCACATAATATCTAAAAGAATAGTCTGCTTTAGGACTTCGGTTAACCATCCATTCTTTAAGCTGAGGGTTTCTATTAACTGTTTTATTAATTTCACTCAAATGATACCTAGCCATATGGTCGCTGTAGGATAGATATAGCACAGAACAGTCCCTGTTGGCTTTTAAGAGCCTCCAAACGCTAAAGGCATGGCCTAGTATGGTAGACTTAAAATGAAATCGTGGAAGAATAGCAACATAGTTTAGCCCTTCTTCAAGGCATTTTTCTAAGTCTTCCGCAACTACTCCAACATGCCAAGCCTGAAAATATTCTGGATGGTCAAACGATTGGCTCCAAATATCTCGCACAAATTCCCAGAAGCTCCCAACTTTAATTGCTTGGCGTGCTTCTAGTCCTTGCGCTAATTTAGAAAACGCATCATCAAAAGTTGTTGAATTTTGTCTATTCGTCATTCTTTACTTGCACCAAAGCTTTTAATTTAATCGCAACCCTATTTAATATGTCAGGATCTTGTATCTCGTCAATCAAAACTCCCATAACATCTTGAATAAATTGAAGGTTAATCATCCCCTCCATTACTATTCTTTCACCTTTAATACCTAAATCCAATGCTTTAGCAGCGTCAAAAGCTTTGTCAAACATCTGCGTATTTAACTCAGCAGACGCTTTTCTACGTAAGTTTTCGTACGTAGATAAATGCTCTTCTTGTAATCGTGCGTACCTTTGAGTCTCAGATTCAGCTACCTTTGCTACTGCCTCAGTTCGAGACACTGCCCTAGTTTCTCCCCACTTAAACTGATTTGCCCAAGCGTATATAGTTGAAGGCTTAACAACTGTATTAAACGTATCACTTACTTTTTCGGCTATGTCTTTAGCAGGTTTTCCTTCTAAAAATAACTCCATAGCTTTTGTTTTAACTTCTTGCGGTATTCTTTTTGGCATACTATATCCTATTGATAATAAAAACTATCAGCGTCCATTGCACCGTAACCAGCATCTGAAACGTGTTGAGAATCTATATTCCCACCTAATGGAGTACCATCAGAATTTAGGAATCTTGTAAAGTCTATATGGCCTGCTGTTTTATTAGCCGCTGAAAAACAAAAAGGAACTTTTACAGTGGTGTTTTTGTTTGGCTCAACTTCTTGAAATTTAATTGAAATCTCATCTTTTGTGCAGATATTAGCCCAAATATGTTCCTGTTCGCCAATTGGTTTATACGTTTTGTTTTTCATTATAGAACTACTCGTACGTTGTAAATCATCTATTTCTTGATTATATTTACATTCCGTAAATTTACACCAGACAACCGTGCCATATTTAGCTTTAACATCCTCTATCGTTGGCAAATCTTTTGGAAATGTATCCTCATACTTTCGTATTTTTTTCTTTGCCGGCCCAATAAATGCTTGTCTAATCTCTGGGCCTACTTTTTGTAGCCCACCTTTACCCATCATAATCTGTTCTCCTTTTATAGCTCACTATTCTCAAGCTCGCCTAATTGTTTTCTTTTGATCCATAATGCAACACATGCTGCATCACACCAATCTTGTTCAGTAAAAATATCGCCCCATTTATCGGTAGTATAGGCTTTAATACCTTGTTTATTAGCGTTACCTTTACCTAAAATATATTTTTTCCAATGCCTATTATCAACAGGATGACAATAAATATCTCGTTGAGAACAAAGAATTCGTACTCCTTGAACAACTCCAGATATCTCCATAGTCGATCTAGGGTTCTGGATAAAAATAGCAGCTTCAACAGCTGCTTCTGTTTCTACTTCTATTTTACTCAAGTCTTGTTCAAATTTACGAGCAATTTCAAGAATTCTTAAAGAAAAATCTTTAATTTTGCTATCCCATTTGCCTTGTGCAATTACGGTTTCAGTTGAATCTACTAATACCGCATGGACTGCTTTAGATGAACAGTCAATCCCCATATATACAGTTGGAGGGAAATCTTGAAATATCTGCCAATTACTTTCATGCTTTACCAAACTCTTCCTCTACTATTTCATTCATGTCTAATATACAATTTCTCAAATCGGTCATACATTTCCGTAACGTATCTATATCTTGATACATAACTGCATAACGCAGGCCTCGAATTACAATTTCTGCTTTATTAGCCTCATCTAATAATTCGTGACTATTCAGGATTTTAAAGTGTTTAGCCATTAGGAACTCCCTTTGCTAAACTCCCTACCTAAGCTTCTTAATGTTACAACTCTACTAACTGCATCATATGCAGCTTTATAGGCATTTAATAATCCAGCAACTTTTGTATGAATTGCTTCTTGTTCAATTATTTCTTTTCGCATAACTTTTAAACTATTATACTTATCGAAAGCAGCTCCACGAACTTCGTCTCTAGTTAACTTTTTTCGCCCTTCGTTTTCCCTCTCATCTGCTAATCTATAAATCGCAGTTGAATACGCTTCATCAAATGCTGCTTCAAGAGCACTTTTTTTTGAGGTAATATCAGACAACTCGTATTCTAAATAAGCCCGATATCCTCCAAACATTGTTAAAAATTCTTCTAACTGTTTATTATCTGTATTCATTAAATTAGTAAAATCAAGATCATATTCTTTTGTTACACTTTTACTAAATGGAGGAATGTTTAAATTTTGTAAAAATAAATTAGCGTTGTCTATCGCAGTAGTCGGAGTCCACGGAATTTTATGTTCTAGCATTTTTTTCTCTCTTGCACGGACAATATTTTTCTCCAGTGCATTCTTCCGGTTGTGTAGTTAAATTCATAATTTCCACACATTTCTCAATTAAAGTATTCCATATTTCAGGGTCTTTATCAACCCCAAAAGCTTTAATTTTTTGATTATTTTTATTTTCGTATAAAACAATACCATAACTATGTGGACTTAAATTTAAATAAATTTGTGTCTGGATCGTATGTTCCGGTTTAGGTTTAGTTAAATCATCAAATCCTTTACTATTAATTGATTTTAACTCAACAATTGTCGCCCCTTTTTCCTCATGATTAATTAAAAAATCTAATCGTCCTGAAATAGGAGGCAGTTCAGAAGTAATATGCAGTTCAGTTCCTAATAAAATACCCATCTTTTCAAAATACTTTTCATACCTATATCCTAAGTAGTCACCACAATCAAAAATTCTCCTGGAAACCGCAGAAATAGTTTCGGGGTGTACTAATCCATTATAACAATTATATAAATGACGTTGACACGAACTTCCTAAAGCTGATGGATAAAAAACCCCCTTTCTAGCAGGCCGTTGTTCTTGTCGTAATGCTTGGTCAAATGATTTTACTAACCACCGATCTTGAACAATTTTTAATTCACTTCGTTGTCGTCCAAGTTGCTTAATGCCCGCCATAACTCCTCCTGTATTTCAAATTTTGTTTGTACCTTAACATGTAAAATATTTTCAATTTCAGGTTTATACATTAAATCCCGATCTCGTTTTAAATCCCTACGTTGTAAATGCCCATAAATTCCGTCGGCTTCAATAATCAATTTTAAATCAGGAATCCAAAAATCTACACGATAATTTCCAAACAATGTTTGCTGTTCAAAACGAATACCCATTTCTGATAAGCACTCAGCAATTATATTTTCTTGTTTGGTAAATTCCGTTGGATGTATATTCACAAAACTTCCGTTTTTAACTCCTCAATTTTTTCGGGAGTATCAAGAAATATCTGTTTTAACCCATTTAAACCCATAGCTTTAGTATCTTTATACGTATACCATGCGCCTGCTCTAGTAATTAAACCTTTTTCAATAGCTTCACGAATAAAGCTTTCTAACACATCAATACCACCGGAAACTCTAAACGGAACTATGGCATTACTCCAGTTAGCTCCGCCTACTTTTGTTTTTCGAAGCCTAACTTCCATATCAAAGCCTACTTTTTGTTTATTTTCTTCAATCCATCCACTACGCCGTACTTGTAATAACGAATGGGCAAAAAAAGTTTGTGCTAACCCTCCGGGCATATTATCAATAGCTACAGGACCTAAACTTGAACGAACTTGATTAATTGTAATTAAAGCTGACCCGTTTTTTAGGTTGGGAAGAAGCTTAGGTAACGATTGATTAACAAATCTAGCTTGCCACGCCATAGGATTATAGCTAAACTCTTCTTCAGCTACTGCGGTAGGAACTAACCCCGCAATGCTATCTAACACAATCACATCCACCCCAGCTAACATCCAAGTTCGTACCCTTTCTAAAGCCTCTTCCCCATTCGTAGGTTGGAATACAATTATATTATCGAGATCCACTCCACATTTTTCCGCCCATTCCGGGTCCCACGATAATTCTGTATCAACCCAACCTGCTGAACCGCCTTGCTTTTGAGCATTAGCACATATCTGACTCGCCAGATAGCTCTTACCGACGTTTGTAGGCCCGTAGAGGAGGGTCATACGTTTTTTAGGTATACCACCCCCAGTAAGGTCATCTAAAGCCGGAATTCCAAACGGTATACGTTCATACTCAAAATTTTTATTATTCCCCAGAAAAGAATCTGGATCTTTTGCTAATAAGCCTTTAATTACATCAGCTGCATTATCTTTCATACTTTATTTTACTCAGACTCATCAAGGACTTCTTCCATTTGTGAGTCAATTTTATTTTTAAGATATTTCCACACATTATCCGTAGTAACGCCTACTTCGGCTAATTGTTCATCAATCGGTAACTCGGTGTCAATTTGATCTACATTTAAATCAATTCGACCATATTGATTCAAAGTTAAATCTCCAACTCTAAACGTAAATCCTAAATGCATTGATACTTTTGCCATTCTTAACTCCAATCAAGATCATCTACAAACGTAGATTTTTCTATATTTAATTTATCGTAATCTATCTTTGTTGCCCAAGAGGTTGTGCAAACCTCCTTATCAACAAATAATGGTATCTCTAAACTATTCCATTGCATTAATTCTACTATACGGGGCAATACTATGTCCATTTCAGACTCATGTATTTCGCAAATAATCTCATCATGTACCTGCAATAGCATTTTACTAAGCTTATCTTTTAAGTAAACGTGCACCGCAACTAATCGTTCATTTAAAATATCTGCGCTAGTCCCTTGTACTAAATAATTTACCCCTTTATAACTCATATCCGAAGGAACTTTATAGATTCTCCCATACCTATTTTTAACCCAACCCCTAGTTTCAACCGCCTTCATAACCCCTCGAATAAATTCTCTGGATCCAGTAATGCTGTCTAAGTAACGTTTTTTATACATTGAGGCTTCTTTTTTTGTGGTTTGAAGTTGTTGAGCCAACTTCTCATTACCAATTCCGTAAATAATCCCAAATGTAATACCTTTTGCCATTTGTCTATAGTATTTAAATTCAGGATGATCTTCATCAATATTAAAAGCTATCTTAGCCGCTTCCCCGTGAAAGTCTACGTCAGTGCTGTGTAAAAGCTCTTTCATAGCGTCATTATTTAAATAGCTAAGAAACACCCTGACTTCCATTTGCGAATAGTCAAAACTAACCAATTTATATCCTGGGCGTGCTACAAATAATCTACGGATTGCTACTTGAGTTTCATCATCTTCGTCATAGGATTCATCTCCTAAAAATCCCCAAGTATTCAAAACATCGTCACTTAACATCGTTTCAATAGATCCACCTTTATTTGTTACGCTTGCTTCTACTCTACCCTTCACTACCCCTAACTCTTCCTCGGTTAATTGCACATCTCGTAATCTAAAGTGAGTTCTAGGAATATTTTGCAAATTAGGTTCTCGGCTACTAAGCCTGCCCGTAACAGCTCCCCAATTACAAAACGACGTATGTAACACTTCTTTGTCTAAATACGGCTCTAAATAAGTCGAAGATAATTTTGTCAAAGCTCGATACTGGCGAATTAATCCGGCTAACAAATGATCTATTTGAGCTAAGGCCGATTCACTCCACGATTCCTTGCCAGTAGCTGTCATTACACTCGAATGGATACCTAGACTATGAAATACTTCACCGGTTTCTTGAGTGCTTCTAATATTAAACTCTTGCCCAGCCAGTTGGTAAATTTGATTAGCAACCTCTTCTTGACGTGCTTGGATTTTAGCCATAGCCCTTTTTGCATACGGAGCATCAATACTAATCCCAGTACGTTCCATGTCGTATAAAACTCTAGTTAATTCATATTGGAGCTCTAAAATATCGACTTGTCTGCTAACCTTAATTTTCTCTAAACAATCAAAGTATACTCTATACGTCCAAAAAACATCTTTTTCACAATAAGGCCCTAATACATTAGCCGGAGCTAATGAAAAATCTTTATTCCATTTATTAGATTGTAAATATTTTTTGGTATCTACATCATACTGCCCTGCTTCTGGTCCATAAAGCCGTATAATTGTTTTAGTTAATCCTAATTCTCGAATTGTAGAACTAGCCGTTAATCGTACTAAAAGCATAACATCTTTTAATATTTTTTTATCTACATCAAGACCGTCTTTTTCTAAAAAACTTAAATCGAACTTAAAGTTGTATCCTAGTAATTCATCTCTACAGCTCATTGAGGTTAATAAATCATCTAGTAAATGCATAGGTAAATTTTCCCCTTGTTGATGACGAAAAGGAAAATAAAATGTTTTAATATTTACGCCATTATCCTTGGTAACAGCGACCCCAACGCCACAAATGTGATCCCCGCTATAGGCATCTGTGCCGTTGGTTTCTACGTCAACTGCCCATGCTGAATACTCAATTAATTCCGAAATAACTTCCTGATATAGTAATTCAGTATCAACTAACATGGTTAAAACAACTCTTCAATTTCTTGCTTAGTTGTTACGTTAACAGGTTCCGAGGAAGAGGTTTCAGAAGCACTTAATCCTTCTACTTCGCCGTATTGTTCTAAAAAGTATTCTTCAATACTTGGCAATGGATTTTCTGGCTCTGGAACTTCCGTAGTTCGATTAGAATCTACTATTGTATATGAGGTATCATATAGCCCACTCCCAGTTCGGCGGATACGTAAAATTTTATGCTTTATCGTACCATGGTCCTCATATAGTTGTTCTATTTGGTCAAAATATCTATATGAAAATGAAATAACTCGAAAATCATTTACAGTTTCTTTAAACATTGTTCGTCCCGAAGCACTAGGGGGAGTTTCTTCCCACCCATTTTCACGACCATACTCCGTCAACGTTGGGTGATAAACTTCAAATACGTAAGCCCAAAACGCAAATTTCCTACTAGCTCTTTGGTCGTCAGGTACAATACTATCATCCACTTTTGGGTGTTTATACAGATTGTAAAGCCCTCCAGCGGGACGAGGCCACGTATATAACTCAATAGCATCGAATAATGGATCATCATCATTCCCCGTAGCTTGTGAAGCTAAAAATACTTGTTCATCCTCTTTTAAATAAAGCTCCTTCCTAGGTGAAGAAGTTCTACGTGTTATTTGTTCCGTTTCTTGTTTTCTTAATTTACTTATTTTTGCAATTCCACTCATTTTATTCTCCTTTTACCAATAACGTCTATTTTCTAATAAATCGTCTAATTGTTGTTTATTGCGTATATCTTGTATGTCTTTATGTGGTGTTGGTATTTCTACATATGATGTTTGCGCTATTCGTTTTAACCTCCCAAATATTTTTTCTCTGCCAAGTTGTCCGGCGTTATCATTGTCTAAACAAACCACAAACTCTCGTGTTGGGAACGTTCTAAATAACTGATATTGAACTAACGACATATGGATACCTAGTAATGCTACTGATTGATATCCGTTCTGCTGTAACCACATAGTATCTAACGATCCTTCTGTGATACATACAAAGTCAGCAGGTTCCAGTTTATCTGCCCCAAACAATAATTGAGATTTTTTTAAGCCGTTACTATACAGATACTTTGGTTCTGTATTTTGCCGACGGCTAACATACCCTACAAGTGTTTCATGTACATCTCTGATCGGAATAATAAGATCATCGTAACGATTAGTCCCACATCCCCAGTGTTGTAAAAATTCTTTATTAAAGCCTCGTTCATAAATCCAATCCGGATATACATCCGGCATAAAGGCTGGTGGAAGCGTTACTTCCGTATTAGTTTCTAAAATAGTAGTTTTTGTTTTAGGTAGTTCAAAACTAACTTGTTGCTCCCCTAAAAATTTACGCACTTTAGTTGCGTCAAAATCTAACATTTGTTGGATAAATCCTACTAAAGACCCTTGGCCACATCCTGCAAAGCATATCCAAACACCTTTTTGTGTATTAATTGAACATGACGCATGTGTATCTAAATGCAATGGGCATGGAATACTAAACTCATCTTTATCTATTGGAATATCAAGATTAATGGCTAATAGCACATTAACCCAGTCTATTCCTTCATTAATAATCTGATTTAAACTCATAATCCTCTAACTCCTCTATATCACCTTTATTTACATCCCACCGAAAAATCATATCTCCTTGTATTAAAGCCCCATCTCGAATTTTTAAACATCTAATTTTTCTAAGTCGTTCATCGTAATCTCCGTCTGAATCTAACGTTTTAGACAACGAAAACAAATAATCTGCAGCTCTTAATAAACCATCCCCAAAGGCTACTGTATTTGCGTGAGGGGGCGTAAACTCGTCTTGACTTTCTCGATTAGCTTGGGTCGAAACGCAAATTGCTACATTATGTGTCATAGCTAAATTCTTAAAGGAGTTAGCTAACTCATGTGATCTCTCCCATTGAGGCTGTCCGGCAGAAGAAGTGCTACTCCCAATTAAATAAATTCCGTCAATAATAACAAATTCAGGATTATATCTACGTATAAGCCGTTCAATAGATTGAATAGTAATACCATTTTCACCTTGAACACTATGGCAAATAGCTTGATGTTTAGCATTATTCTTCTCTAAAAATTCTATGTACTCATCTTTATCGTTAAGCGGTTTTAAATTCGCTAAGTCCGAATGTAAAAATGTATACCCTAACTTATGCCCTAAAATTGTATCTAAACGAATACTTAATTGTTTAACTGTCAACTCTGGGCTTATAAATAAAGTTCGAGTTCCTGAAAGGGCCGCTATTGCTACTAATTCGGCACATAGCCAAGATTTACCAATCCCTGATCGTGCAAAAATTCCTATTAACTCCCCCGGTTTCCACCCACTTCCTAAATTCTGTAAAGTTTTAAATGGAGTTTGAATTCCAATAATACCCCCCTGCTCTAAATACCGCTGTCTATCCTGCTCATATTCATCCAGTCGAGTTATAGTGCCGTCATCATAAATTGTAATATCATCATCCATGTCCATTTCTATATCAGATAATTTAGATAATAAATCTACTAACCCTTTTTGTGGATTATTTCTCATACTTTTAAACTGAAGCACAACAGCCTGTTCAATAGCTCTATACAAAACCTGTTTTTTAAAAATATCAAATGTATAATCCCAAGTTAAACCTACTGTTGCAGTATCTATGGTTGGATAGGATCGTTCTATTTCAACTATTGTTGGAAACATTTTATAATTTTGAACATACGCTTTGATCCAGTCAAATGCCTCCCCATGAACACTAAAATGTTTATAACTATACGGAAATCTATTAAGGCGTTCTTCATCTAAATTACAAATAATCGCTGACTCAATTTCTGCATAGGTGGAACTGTCTACACTTTCGTATCGAGATCTATCTTCTATCATTCTACCTCGAAGGCAACTCGGTTAAAATCGAATCATCTGTTAAAAGATAATAAGTAAAGCCAGTTTGTAAATGCGTTTGTTTAAGTTCTATTGCTTGTTGTTCGCTTGAAACTGACCCGATTTTAAGAATCGTGCCATCTTTTTTATTTATTGCGACAACATCATATAGTTGAGGGGAAGAGGATGTCAAGAATTTTGTTTTAAAAAATCCACCAATTCTATTTTTTAGTTTTCTTTTCATTTTGTATTGTAAATGCGTATAATTTTTTTTGTATGCTTGTTCGTACTTTATATGCTGAATCTTCTAATCGTTCTGAAATGTATTCCATTGTCATACCTTCTAATCGTAACTCAATAAACATTAATTCCTGTTCGGACAAATCAGCTCTTGTTATAATATCCATTAATTCTACATTACTAATAAATTCTAAAGCCGTCAAATCTGACAAAGAATTTGCTATTGAATTAGGTAAAAAACCTTCTGGGTTATCGTTGCTATCTACTCCATCTATACTGTATGTTTCATGTATATGTTTTGTTTTCTGAGCTTTTGTTATAAAGGTACGCAAAGTGTTTACCATTACAGTATGTAAATAAGTATGGAATAAAACATTTTTACTATCATCGTAATGATCAGCTGCTTTTAAAATAGCAATCCGTAATTCCTGTGCCAAATCTTCCCTATCCATACCTAATACAAAAGATGTTTGAAGAAACTTTTGAACTTTAGGTTCCCATTTTTCTAATAATTCGTCGTTAATTTCCACTATTAACTTATTCCATCCCTCTGTCCCAGACCATAACATTTCTGGCCACAATAAATATGTTTTCGTCCTCGTTTATATCGCTGAACTACATGGCTTCGGTGCAATTGAAATTTATGATGGCAAAAAGAACATTCTACATCGACGTAAAAATATTCTTCTTTACAACTACTAGCCGGACATATTTTCTGGTTTCGTGGAGTTCTTTTACCACAAACCATGCATAAAATTACCCTTTTCTTATAATTTGGTTGCCTATTATTTAATCCTGCGTCTTTTAAAACTTTATAAACATATTGTCGAGATACATCTAATTTACGACTTATTTCAGATCCCGTCAAGAAAGGTTGCTTTTTTCGTAATCGAATAATCTTTTTATGTGTCCTCATTTAACCATTTTTAAGAGCGTCTATTTCTGTTTTTAATTCAATAATCGCAGCATGTAAAATTCCTATATAACTCATAACAGTAATGCCTTCAGGTTCGTTATTGCCATCTTTAGCAACAATTTCAGGTAAATAAGTATTCGTAGACTCAGCATCTGCTATACTACCTATATGTTTGAGTTGGTAGTTAGGGAGTTTTCGTAACTCAACACGCTGAGATTCAGCCCAATTATTAATCCAAGTTTTCATTTCACCTTCAGGCATATTCCATAACGCTTTATTTCGATGTGCCGTTTCGGTAGGAAAAATTTTAGCCCATTCATTTTGTCCAAATTCATTAATAGCTGCTATTTTAATATCTTCTGCTGAGACAAAGGGTTTTTTTAACCAACTTTTAGGCGGAGAATTTATTAATTTTTGAAGATACCCACTTGAAACATCTTCAATATTTTCTTTATATTCTGCCCTAGACCAAGTGCCCCAAGCATCCGCTATAGCAGATCCTCCTCCTTCGTTAATTCTAAGCGTACTAGAATCAGTTGGAGCACTTGAAGTACCTATCAAAACGTGCGTAGTAGTTTGAACACGTCCACTAATTACCATACCGTTACCATTTACTCGAGCTCTTTCTGCTCCTCCAGCTGAAAAACCCACTGTATCATCGGCAATACGATACATTCCTGAATGTAAGCCTGTTTCATTAGCAAACGTATATGAGGGGTGCGCAGCGCTTCCGCTTCTACCATAAAAACGTTCAGCTTCAGCAGACATATAGTATAGAACTAACCTAGATTTTTCTAAAATATCACTACTACTTAGTACATTTGATGCTCTATTATCTTGAATAACTAAATTTCTACCTTTACCTACAGCTCCTGGAGGCCCATCTAAATCGCCTTGAATATAAATTGAAGTATTAGAAGCTGTGCTACTATTACTATCAGTAGTAAGTACCGAAGGATTATGCCCAAATTTTAATCCTAAAGATGTGGTAGTTGTACTTGCTCCAGAACCGCTAATCCCTGTTCCAGAAGTTACACCGCTATCAAACACAATACCATTACTATCAATAGTTAAATAACCTGTACTAGTGCTTGAAGGATTATATGTTCGAATTCCAACTTTTGAATCAATTTGTACCCCTGGAGTACTTGTGCTACCTGAAGCTACGCCAGCATCACTTGTAGGATTTACCGTGCCCGGATCTCCGTATAAGATTCCTCCATGTAAAGATAAATGAGCTCTACCAAAAGGATTATTAGATTTTTGTGCCCAACCAATTACTAAATCTTGTTTTTGTTGTTCATAAGTTTTTCGTAAAGTAGCTTGAATAAACGGGCTACCACCAAACCCTGAAAGACGTAAATAAATAATATATACTCCAGTATCGGATAAAGTAATATCTCGATAGTTTGTCGTTCCCGAATAGTCATAACATCCAGCGCTTAATAATTTTCCACGGTTTGTAATAAAAGTTATTGATCTATGCGTTCCTCCATGTGGAGCAATTCGAATTGTATCGTTATCATATGCAGTAATTCGACCGTTACGTAATGTCCAAGGAGGCCCTGTATCAAAATCTATGTCTTCACTGGCAGTTTCTGGTCCTACTCCAATGTTTTTTGTGATAGCTTTAACTACATCTTTTTGAAAAGTTCGAACAGCTACTCCTGTTTCTACGCCTACACCTTCTACAGTACATCTAACCGCCCCCTCTTGAACTAAATATTCAATTCGATTAACAATAAAAGCATAGTTTACATCCCAAAGTTTACTAATTCCAAAAGCTTCGTGCCCACATTCTAATGGAGCAAAAATTTCAATAGTATTTGACGTATTTAAGGCAGTCCCATCTTTTTTAAAAATACCCCCACTCATAGTAAAGGTATCTGTTCCGTCACTGGCTGCACCGTATACAATCGTACTACTAGTAACATCTGTTATATAAGCAAAACGTTGAACTTCATTATTAACTGTTTCTGCTATAACCATGTTAGCTTTAATTCCAAAATCTCTAGGATCGTTAGTAAAAGTAGTATTATCTCCTTTTCGAAACGCATTTAACCCTCCTCCTACAGCAAATGTAATGGTTTTTCCACTACGAGATACGTTATCAGCTGCAGCAACAAGTTTAACGTAAGGATAACTATTAATAAGCAAATTAGCTTCAACAGTTCTACTTGTAGAGTTTACATTTAAAGTATCATAAATTTGTTTTCTAATAGAATCTGGAGAAGATGTAGCTCTATCAATAGATAGTTTACCTGGCTTTACAATGCTATATTTAGTTTGTGCTCTAGCTGTATCTGGTACAAGATCAAAATAAGGAGCTGTTGTAGCAGAAGCGCTTTGACTTTTTCTAGTAAAAAATCGTACTGAGCTCGTTCCTGTGGGAAACGCTTCGAATACTACATAGTTTCCAGGACCTTCTCCATCAGCATCTGTAGCTTGAGGTAATCCCCAATTTTCAGCGTCAGTTAATACATCATCATCATTCATAATAGACGAATCATAAATATTTCCTAACATAACTTTATGGGTTCCACTGCCTGAACCACTTACATAATGTAATGTAGCGCAGGGAACCGTACTTCCTGATTTATAGATAAATGTAGGGTTTGTAGTTTTTATTGATTGATCTGTACTATCGCTAATTCGTTTAGTAGCACTATTTGTTATAACTTCATCTCGCACATAAACTAATCTTCTTCCTTTCCACGTAGCATTGCCTGTAGAATTACTAGCATGTGTAAAATGATCAATTGGAATAGTAGCATCCATAATTTCAAAATTTTCGCTATATTCTTTTTGAGTCTGCGTAACTTCGGCCTGATCATCTTCTTCCCCTACAATTACTGTGTATTCAATAGGGGAAAACGTAGCCGCTACCGAAGTAATTATTGGTGAAGAGGCATTTGAAAACGTTGATTCAGTCGTAAGAGCTCTATAATAACTATGCTTCATTGTATCGGACAAATTTTGCCAGGTGGGTCGTTGAGGATATTGGAACGTTAAGCCATGTTTAGCAACATCTATTGTTGTTGACGAATCTTTACCAGGACGAGTTCCTCTTTTAAAATAATGCATTGTTGGTGTAGCGGGTGTGCCAGGATGTTGTAATACAACATCACTTGCATCCGTTATATTCGCATTATCGCTATGGGTTGTAGCGGTCGTGCCGTTATAATCTCTTTCTACCGTTAAATCAAATCCCACATTTCCTGAAGCGGAAAAAGAAATCGCTTCAATTAACATTTGTTCGCTAGAACCAGCGATTTTAATAACATCTCCTACTTTCATACCAAAAGTGCTATTTACTGTAATAGTTTTAGTGCTTGTACTTCCAACAGCTCCTTCTAATTGATTATTTTGTAACGTAAACAAATGATCACTAGGAGGATCTAAATAAAAATCGTACCCAAAATCTTCTGAATCGTACTCTCCATCATGGGGATCAGAGGAAGCTAACCCTTTTATTAAATCTAATAAATTTTTCTGACTAGCTTTAATATTCCATAAATAACTATCAGCATCTTTTTTATCTGACGTAATAGCTTGGAAAGGATGCGCAGAAGCTTCAAAAATTGGTTTATCTGCGTCAACCGCAGGCATCGTAACGCTATCTACTACGGTTTCTACAATATATTCAATTAATTTACTTCGGCTATCATAAGTATCTAGGTCAACTCTTTTTAATACCGGAGGTGACGCTTTTAACGGATAGGTTGCTAAATCTTGTAAATTATCAAAACACGTTAGAACTAATTGATTACCAGTTCGAATATTATATTCAAGATCAACCGTGTGAACTCTACCATAAAACAAAACTGACCCCGTTTCGTCATCTCGAATATAACAAGGGGTAAAAGGATCGTTAAATACGTGGGTTAAAGGTCCTTCAACTTCTGACGCTGTAGTGGACATCGGATCGGCAGATTGGTTAGTTAACTTAACGACCGCTTTTGAAGGTTCGTTTAATTCTTTGGTCAGCGTTAATGAAATAACAGCATTTGATCTATATACACTTAGTGCTTGCGTCCATTGAACTACATTAGCCGTACTTTTAGTAGCCGAAGTATACCCAGAGGCTCCATCTAAATAATAAAATGATACAGAAGGTCCTGGCATTTTGCCTCCTAAAAAGTCACGTCTTCTCGTGCTTCAACTACTAATTGAAGCTGGAAGGTGTACCTATCTTCTTTAGCAGGATCAACTTGAAACCTAGCTTGTTGAATAGCTCCTCTATATAAAGCGCCCCCTGTTTCAGAATTTGTTCCAGAGTCTGCGTTTGAGCCAGCATTAAGTTCGGCGGTAACATTATACATAGGATAATTTGCATCGCCAATTTCTATTTCAACTGGGGTAGATTTTTTATATGTCCAATCATAAACTGCTTGTTCAAGTTTATTTTTATAAGGAATATAGTAGGTTTGCGTTACACTTTGGTAAGAGCCACCTGTCCAATATTTTCGTGCAATAGACATGCTTTCCATATTTTGATAATTTGCCGTAGTTGTAGAAGCTCCTCCAACGGTGTCAACAATACCATTTAAAGTAATGCTTGGACGAACAATACCTAAGTCAAAAATTTCGGGAGATTGTCCAATCATAGGAATTTGAATAGGTTGTCGTGTATACTGAACTGTAAACGTATCACATTTTAAAGCATAACGTATGTTTGTTCCGTCTGTCGCACTACCATTATGGGGACAATTTCTAAATAAAATAGCTAACATTTAGTTTCTCCTTAATCAGTATCCACTATATTTAAATGATTTAATAGTTCCATATAATTTACTTTTGTGACCCATTCACCATTTTTCCCACCGTCTTGAACCATAACTTCCCAAGGGCGTGACCCTTCTCGTAATTCAATATTAAGATTAACTGTAGGCTCTGAAGATGGAGCAACGTACCCCTGAGCAGTTGTATGAATCCCCATGCTCCCCGCAGTAACAGTAGGCGGAGTAAGATATCCAGGAAGTTTATATACTTGGGCTGTCGGAGCAGGAGGAGCAGGGCCCGAAGATTTTTCGTCATCTGAACCAAAAAAGTCATCCCACAAATCTTTTGCCCCATCTATAAGATTATGTAAAGTTGTTTTTTGAGCCTCTAAATACGTGTCAGCGGTAGCAGCCCAGTTGACAAATGAATCTATAAGTTCCTGTAAAGTTTCTTTTTGTTTATCAAAATAAGTATCAACATTAGAATTCCAGTTGACAAATAAATCTAATAACCATTGAAGTTCTTCTTTAACCTTAGCGTAATCTATACCTCTATCCATTACGTCTTGAACTTCTTTTTCAATTTCAGCAATAACGCCTTTACCTAAAATGCGTTGCCCTGATCGTAATGCTACCGCATCAGTATCTTGTTTTTTAAAAAACTTTAGTAACGGGACCAATAAAGCAACTGCTAGTCCTATTGCTATAAGCACTGGAAGAAATAAACCTCCTGTAAAAAACGTAACCAGAAGTCCTATTCCTTTAAGTAATGGCATAAGGAATTTCATAAACTTAGCGCCCCCAGCTCCTAAAAAGCCTCCTACTTTGGCAGTTTTATTACTGAGCAATAACGCTGCATGAATTTTTATTAACCAGGTAATCATGGTAGCTCGTTGTGCCCCAGATTTACGTCTAAACCATCCTAAAATTCCCAGCCATTTGCCTAAGAAAAACGTTACTATACCTGCAAGAAGCCAATCAATTATGGCACGCATTTCGGGCGGAAAGCTTTCATATAATTTTAAAAGTTTTCTTCCCCACGGAGCTAAAAAGTTAGTAATAGTTTCTAATAAACTACGTAACGCCGGAAAAGCTCTATTTGCTAAAAATTTAAGTATTGGAACAAATAATGGCCATAAAAACATTAAAACAGCGTCTACCATAGCGCCTAAAATTTGAAATAACGCTCCTAAAAACCCCGTAAACAACTGAGATTGCCTTAAAATAGACGATAAAGTAAAGCTAATTCCTGCCGCTTTTGCAACGGCAAATCCTTGGCTATTTTTTATAGTTTCTAAAAGTCCGGTTTGAGTTTTAGCTGTTTTTTTAACAAAATTAGCGTTTTGTTGTGATCCTGCTGATCCAGAAGACGTGTTACCGCCACCGCTACCAGATTCCCCAAAAGCGCCCGCTAAACCATGTTCAACCATTATTTTAGCAATTAATTCGCCTGGCATTTATCGTCGTCCCCTTGATTTTTGTTCGGCTACCCGTTGTTGTCTTTCTAGTTCCTCTTGCTCATGTTCGGTTAAAGCATTTTGAACCCCTATTAACATTTTCATTTCCTGTGACGACAGTTCTAAAATAGTGTTATAAGGAATCCCTATTTTTAATAATGATATAACTGTAATCCAATAATTAAATACTAGCCTTTCTTCGGGAGTTACATCAATCCCTTTAAGAAAAGCTAATGATCTTTTTTTACAGTATCAACTTCATCTCCCCCAATCCCAAACGCTTCAGGAACTAGTTTTTCTAAAGCTGCTCCTAAACGTTGATCAATAGAAATTAAAAATGATTCCGTCGTTTTACCCCACGGAGCTTCTATAACCATCTCAGTCAAACATTCACGCACATATTCCGCTACGTTAAAACTGGTTGATCCATCAGCTGCCCACGACATATGTTTAGCTAATAATTGATTACGTTTAGCCCAAGAAACGGGTTTTACTTTTACTTCAAAACTGTCGCCAGTTTCTTCTATGGTTACGGTTTGGGTTACTGCTTCTGTAGCTACGGTATATTTAGATACGTCAAACGCTGATGCATCTTTAGTTTTGCTAGTTGTTGCCATCTTTCCTCCGCTAAATTAATTTTTATGGATAATAATGTTCTGAGTCTTTAACTGTAATTTTTAAATTTCTAAACAGAATATCTGCTTCAACTTGAAACGGATTATCTGTTGTAAAATTATGTGGAGCTGTTCTAAGAAACGCACCGTTAGCATTTCCTCCTGTAGAAGCATTGCCCCCATTTGGAATTTGAATAGTTATCTCATCTTCAAATGTAGTCGGTGCGGAAACAACATTTCCTCGTGTAAACGTAATAGTTACGTTAAAACCTTGTTTCCCGCTACCATAATCACCTTCTCGTAATAATTCATTAAATAAAGTTCGTTGAGCAGTAGTCGAAGCTACTGCGTCTGGGAGAGCTAACGTTACCGATAAGCCATATTCTCGCCTTCCTTCAATAATTTCTGTTGGTCCTCGGCGATTTCCCATACGTTTACTAATATAATATCGTGGTTCCTCACCATTAGAAATACTTAAACTAAAACTACGAATTCGAGCAATTGTTTGACCATATAGTGTAATTTCCCCATTTGAAAAGTAATATGGATCCGTTGTAGGAAAATCTACTGACGAACTGTCGATAGATTCCATTAAAGAATAAAACGGAACCGATATACTGGAACCAGCTGGGTTTTGAGTGTTTTTTTGATTATGTATCATTCCTAAAAAGTTAACACTATCCCAAGACATACTAACCATTCCGCCTTCTTCGGCTGAAATAGAAGCACTTCCAACTTTCCCTCCAAAATAACGGCGGTCAAAATCTTTAGTAGAATCTTCATCAGAAGCTCTCATATGAGCATGCCAAGAAACTGAATCCAAATCAACAGTTTCCGTAATTGTATGAGTGTAAGGAACGGTTGCGCCAGTGTTTAGCGTGCTACTGCCTCCCGCATTAGTTACACATAACGCAGTGCCTGCGGGATGATCAAATTGTAAGGGGTAATCTAATGTAACAGGTCCAGCTGTACTTGCGTTTAATGTCGTAACAGCTTGTCGAACTTCGCATGTAGAAGATCCATATCCAAACACTAATTTAGTAGTTGTAGCTACCGCTGGCGTACTAGATCCAAAAGATACTACAACTTGACCTTTTTTTAGTGCTGTAGCATAAGTTAAACGAGCCGCAGCGTTATCGTGCACATAAGTAGTCGATGACGAAACTTGTCCGATTGGAAAACGTAAAGCTCTGCCATTAAGTAATACAAAACTTCCTATTGAACCAGTTAAACTTTGTTGACCACTGTATACAGTATAAAAATCTCGTTTTGAGGCAGTGCCTAAGAAATACTGAGGTTCTATTGACATTTCGGGATCAGGTAAATCTACAGTTTCATACACGCCTGGAATAGACTTAATAAATTGTCTTGTGGCACTAGATGAAACGCTAGTAGCGCTTATTTCGTCAACTGTTGAATCGTCTGCGTGGTGAAACGCTAAAGGAGCATTTAATGTAATAACAGTACCAGAAATATGCTCAATTCTACGCATTTCTTTTTCTTTTCCCTGTACGGTTGCTGCGCCATCTGCTCGATCAATTATGATATGGTCCCCAACCTCAAAACTACTGACAGAGTCAACTGTAATTTGAATATCTCCGGGTTCAACTGCTCCATTTAAGAGAGTATCCCCTCCAGATATTGCAATGTCTGCTTGAGCTAATTCTGCATATCCACCAGCAGATGCTTCTGCACCAAAAGTTAATTGTGCTTGATCCGACCTATATATTGCCATATTTCCTCCTCAATTGAAAAAGAACAAATTAGTTCTTTATATTATACTCATTTTTATTAAGTTTCCGCCAAAACGTTAGTATTAACGACTTGTATTTGAACTACTCCTGTCCACATATTAATTTGCTCATCTACGCTTTCGGTAAAATCTAAAAACTGTAATCGTTGAAAATTAGTCATATTATGCCGTCTTGCATGGCAAATTCTTCTAATTTCAGCCATTAAATCATATAAACGTTGCCTACTAGTTTTAGTAGTAATTTCTAGGATAACTCCATAGGTTCTGTTTACATAGTTCCAGTTTCCTATAGGAACTTCGTTAAAAGTAGGACTTCCTGGTTGACCAATTAAAATATCCCCACGATTTAGATCCACTCGTGTAGGAGCACTTGGGCCATTCATTTCTATAATTTGTGGCTCAGTTACATTAGACGAGTTCCATTGGGTATCTAATTCGCTTAATACATCCGTTACTGGTATTGGTTCTGGCATGCTTTACCTCTTAAAATATTTCAAAAGCTCGTAAACTTTCAAGATTTTCTTCAATTTCAGTGGCCCAAGCTGACATACGTTGGGATACCGTTACCCTATCCATCCCACTAACTACAGCTCCACCAAAATCAGCATTTTTGGTAATTTCCATTGCGGCCATTTTTTTACAGGCATCGTATACAATCCCATTTTCTCGGACATCAGTATGTAAATCTCTACCATTAAGATATGTCACTTTAATAGGCATGGTAAACTCACCCCCACCCCATCTCCAAATTGGAGCGTTATACGATTGAAACCTTGCTGGTAATAAGAAATAACGTGAAAAATGTATGGTTCCAGTATCGGGCACTAAGAAAAAGTCTTGTTTACGCCCATGTGTTTTTGTGTCCCATGACGAACCGTTCCAGATTTTAAATTCAAGAATTTTTGATGGATCGGGTCTATCTAACTTAAAACCACTTAAGTTAAATTCGTGCATTTCTCCGTAAACAATATTTGGTCGCCACGATTTTCTAGTTTTATAATCAATGTGAGATTGCGCTTCATTTATGTATCTTTCAACGGTTTCTTTAGATGGATAAGTAGATGTAGTGAAATCCGTACCCCCTAGTACCGCCCCCATTTGCATAAGCTCAAATACATCTTTAGATGTGCAATAAGCAGCTAACGGACGCATTTGTATGCGCTTAAAGGTTGGGGCAGTTGTAACGCTAGTTGGGCTGGAAATTCGTATCCAGTATTTAGTAGTGCTGTTAATAGCTACAGTGGACCAACTATCTAACCTATTTTCAGGAAACATTTCTGCGCCGTCTTTATCAAAAGCATACT
>VTLG01003507.1_pt1 | contig 37337 bp, 70 predicted proteins | sample 4694571 | NCBI WGS metagenome assembly VTLG01 (sample SAMN12604809, study PRJNA352737) | marine metagenome | biome: ENVO:00000447; feature: ENVO:00000209|ENVO:00000569|ENVO:01000036; material: ENVO:00002151; isolation source: viral sequences binned using virsorter ...
CTAGGAGTCACTAAAGAAAAAGCAGCAGAATTATTTCATACTTACCACAGTCGCGTACCCTTCGTTAAACAACTAATGGATAAAGCTTCTAACAGAGCACAAGAAAGAGGACAGATTCGTACACTACTCGGTCGACTTTGTCGTTTCCATTTATGGGAACCAAATAGTTTCGGGATGCATAAAGCATTACCACACGAAGAAGCACTCAGGGAACATGGACCAGGAATTAAAAGAGCATACACATACAAATCATTAAATAAATTAATACAAGGTTCAGCAGCAGATATGACAAAAAAATCTATGCTAGAACTCTACAAAGAAGGTATAGTAGCTCATATTCAGATTCACGACGAACTTGATTTATCTATCGAAGATGATAAACAGGCTAAACGAATTGTTGAGATTATGGAAAATGCTGTTACACTCGAAGTTCCCAACAAAGTAGACTATGAGTTTGGTAAAAATTGGGGTGACATCTATGATTAACAAGGAGGAAACATGGAAAAAGTAAAACAAATGTGGGCATTAGCACAAGCTCATAAGAAAATATCTATAGCTGTAGCTGTAGTTATTGTTTTAATTATCATTGCAATCTAGGAGTTTTATGTTGGATGGCTTACTTGAACGCAAACATTCCTGCGACGTATGCGCAGGTAAGAAGGGAGTATCTCTATGACCTTTCCGGACATGTGGGAGAAGCTGAAGACTGTGTCATCTTTGGGATGGCATCGCTTTCAGGGAACGCTATACTCTTTCATGCAATTATGGAGAATGGTGCTGTCTTCTATCGTTTACCGATTAGCGCCTTTATCCAAAGAGGCTTTGATGTCAAAAAAGTTCCTAGGATGCGACTTGACGAGTTGGAGCTTTGGAATTGCTTTAGTTACTATCCTAGTATTCATACTTTTGATATCCTTCTAGGCCAATCAGGAAAATATATAGGAAAAGATAAGAAGTGGTATCCAGGTACCTATCTTTTCACGGTTGACTGGGCTCACCCAGAGAGTAATATAGTCGATACAGATCATTCTGAAATACCGCACGAACATAAGTGCGCACACATACTAGCCCTTGAAAACGGCAACTATGCGGCTCAGCCCAATAACAGATTAATCTGGAGTATTCCATCTTTCACAGTGAAAGATGAAGTTCCTTTTGACTGGAAGGTACAGACGAATACGTGGAGTGTAGAGGATAGTAGTAAATGGAAAACGGAAGATAGCGATAGCTACTTCTACGGAATTGAGGAAAAGAAAAATGGAAGCGACTAAGTGTAAAAATTGTAATTGTGACTGCCACTGTTCTTTAAAAGAACACGGGGACATGTATGGCCTCTGTAGTTGCAGTGTGTGTGAACATGAGCTAGAAGAGTGTGAAGTATGTCAGTAGAAGAAAAACAAACTTGCAATATGCATACCAAAGAAAAAGAAAAATCAGGTACATGTTGTCACGTAAAAGACGAACAAGAAAACGCAGAGCAACTAACGTATGAGCATCATGCTCAAGTTGGACCTGCACCAAAGGAGACAAATGAATAAATTATTTTTAGTGCTTGCACTACTCTTTGCATTAAGCGCCTGTTCGATTGGGCCTAAATGCACCTATACTCAAGAAGGAACAAAGATCTCTTCTTGGTTCTGGGTATTCTCTGGTGAAAAACCAGCGGATATAGATAAAAACAATTGTAACTAAGATGAACGAAAAATTAATCACGGCACTACTCGCTATTTTATTAGCGCTTGGAGGATGGACGCTTCAGCGTACATTTTCATTGTCGCAAGACATGGTCTTAATTAAAACCAAAGTGGAGATAATAGAAGATGAGGTACAGAGCTTTAAAGATTCTAAGGGCAAGAAGAAACGCAAGAAAAAGAAAAAGTCAGGAGACTAGATGGATGAAATATCTAGTATCTTGTGTGATCATCGGTATGTTATGTCTTTTTTCTGTTGCATGTAATGGCGTAAAGCATATTATATCAATTGAAGAACCCACTGATCATACTGCAGGAGATGATGGCGGTAAACTAAAATACAAACTCATCTTTGGAGACGTGAATCAAAAGGAATAATATGTTAAAATATATTATGTTTTTTTTAGGAATGAGCATAGGAACAGTAATCGGATTTGCTGTGTATCATTATTTTTTTATGGATAAGTTTAGTTGTTGTGGAGTCTATGGCTGACAAATTAATGACATTACTGGTTGGACTACTCATCGCCCTGGGCGGCTGGAGTCTTTCGCGTACATTTGAACTCTCTACCATTCAAGCCGTACATGAAGATAAAGTCCAAGTATTAAGAGAACAAGTTTTAAAACTAGAAGATCAGATGGATAAGATGATGGACTCGGATGAAGAGATCATGGACCAACATAAACAACTATTTAAAATTTTAGAAAAAGGAGACACTCCTTCAGGGAGTTATAATTACTAATGAGTAAATTAGCTCTTCAAAGAATAGCGTCTCATGAAAAATTATGCAGGATTATGCAAAAATTGACACATAAAAAAATCCATCAAATAGAAGAACGAATTAAACGACTTGAAAAAATCATGGTCGGTTGTGCAGGAGCTTTAATCACGGGAATGGGATATCTTATATATGTTCTACTCTCACATATTAGTATTTAATTATGGGTAAACCTCTCAAAATTTCAGAAGAAGCCGCAGTTCAGATGCCGATGAAAACGGTCGCCTCTTTGATCGCCATGGTGGCGATCGGGACCTGGGCTTACTTCGGTATCATTGAGACCCAAAATCGTATGCTTACTAAGGTAGAGATTATGGAAAAAGATTTAGAAATGAATAGTGAGTTTAGAATCAAATGGCCACGTGGACAACTTGGTTCATTGCCCGCGGATTCTGAGCAGTTCATGATGCTGGAGGATTTGTACAAAACCACCGATCGCATTAATAAACAAATTGAAAACATGATGCACAATAAAGTAAACATAGAATTTTTAAGTAAACAAATGAATAAAGTTCTTTCTGATATAGAAAAACTAAAAGATAAACAAAGAACTTTTGCTAATGGAAACCATAATGGAGCTCCTTAATGAATCCCGAAATTACTTGTGATAACTGTGGGTGTCCCTGTCACTGTAATTTTGAAAAACACTCGACATGGGGTGGGCCTCCCAGTCAATTTAGTGGAGAATGTGATTGCCCGGTATGTGAATGTGGACAGCCACAAGAGGAGGAATAATTGGAAACAGTAGTAGCATTATTAATGTTTGTAAATTTTGAGATTAAGGAGCACCGTATCCAGGAGTCAATGGGTATGTGCCTTCGTGGGAAGCGCGAAGCCGAGCGTCAGTACAGTGACACCGTATCTTATAAATGTATTAAAACTCAAGCTGAAGTAGAGATTAATAATGATGGCTCAAAATCAATCAAAAAAATCATACTCAAATAATGGCTAAAGCAGTTGATATAGGTGGAATAAGATTACCAATTGAAGAATTACACTTCACTTTTATAACAAATAAGTTAAGAAATGATTATGGATTTTTAGAGTCTACTAGGGATGATGTTCCAGTTAATAATAAAAATAAAATTATGCCCATCTACACTTACCCTTGTTATGAGTGGTTAGATAGTATTGATTGGACTGGTAGTAAAGTATTTGAATTTGGTACAGGTTATAGTTCAATATGGTGGCAAAATAAAAAAGCAGATTATTATGGTGTGGAAGACAATAGAGAATGGTATGACAGAACTATAAAATCAGGTCTTAAAAAAGTTAAATATGAAACTGACTTAAAAAAATATATGAAAAGAGTATATGACTATGATTTTAAATTTGATGTTATAGTGATTGATGGTCAAGTTAGATTTGATTGTATTAAACCTGCATTGGAAAAAATTAAAGATAATGGGATGATTATACTTGATAATAGCGAGTGGTTTAAAAGTTCAAAAGAAGAATTAGATAAAACAGATTTAATACCAATACATTTTCACGGATTTAAAACGATGCATGTTGATAGTACAACTACTTCCTGTTATATTGGTAGAAAGTTTAATAAAAAAGCAAACCATATAATACCAATGGGTGGTACAATAAGAGAACCTAATAGTATAGATAAGAGTATACTATAATGAGCGAAAGAATAGAAAGATAGAAAAAATATCGGGAAGAATGGAGAAACTTAAAAAACATATTCAATCTATTATAGATATTTTTAAATCAGGAAATTTATCAGAAGCAGAACATTCGTGCAAAAAGCTAATTAATGAACATTCCAAAGTAGCTTTTTTATATAATCTGTTAGGTCTTATACTTGTTGAGCAAAAGAAATTTGACCAGGCAATTAAATACTATGAACTAGGTCTTAAAATAGACCCAACTTTTGCCATAATTTATAATAATTTAGGACTTTTATTTTTTGATCAGCAAACTGAAGAAAGCATTAAAAAAGCAGAAAATTATTACAAGCAATCAATTTCTGTAGACAAAAAAATACCAGAACCCCATAATAATCTAGGAAATTTATATGATTATCTTAATAAAATCAAAGATGCTATTGATTGCTATAAAAGAGCAATAGATATAAATCCAAAATTTTCTTATGCACATCATAATTTAGGATCAGTTTATGTTACAATAGGAAAATTTAATGAGGCTAAAAAACATTTTAGAGAATCTATTAAACTAAATCCTAATTTTACAATTACACATAGGTTATTAAGCAGAATTACGAAATATACAAATAACGACGATCATTTTAATGAGTTAAAAAAAATATATAAAACAGTTAATATTAATGATTCAGAAAAAAGAATAGAATTAGGATATGCTTTGGGTAAAGCCTATGAGGATACTAAAAATTTTGAACAATCTTTTATTCATTATAAAGAGGCAAATTTATTGCAACGAAAAAAAATTGATTTTTCTTTAAAATTAGAAGAAGAAAAATTTAAAGAGATCAAGAACATATACAATAAAAAGTTATTTGATAAGTATAAAAATTGCGGATGTGCAGATTATTCGCCAATATTTGTTATTGGTATGCCACGTTCTTGTACTACGTTAGTAGAACAAATATTATCCAGTCATTCTAAAGTGTATGGCGCTGAAGAAGTAGAATTTATACCAAATTTAATAAAGAAAAAATTTGATAAAGACAATTTAAAAAAAATCGGTGAGGAGTATATTGCTAAAATGAAAGATATTTCTAATAATTCAGAAAGAACTACAGATAAATTGCCCATAAATTTTTTACATGTTGGATTCATTAAACTAATATTACCAAAATCTAAAATCATTCATTGTTATAGAAATCCAAAAGATAACTGTTTATCAATTTATAAAACTCACTTTATAAGCGGCAAAGTTAAATTTGCTTATCAATTGGATGAAATGGTCGAATATTACAATCTGTATCGTGATTTGATGAACCACTGGAATAATTTACTACCCAATTTTATTTTTAATATAAAATATGAAAACTTGGTTAATAACCCCGAGTCGGAAATTAAAAATTTAGTAGAAAATTGTAATTTAAATTGGGACAATAAATGTTTGAACTTTCACAATAATAAACGACCCATAAAAACTGCTAGCGACACTCAGGCAAGGACCAAAATATATAAAAGCTCCATAAATTCATGGAGAAACTACGAAAAATATTTAAATGAATACTTTATTAAGTTGAAAAATATCAGGGAGATATGAGCCAGCCTACAAAAAGAAAAAAACGTACGAATAATCCCATAGCTAAAGCCTTAAAGTTCTTTACACCTAAACGATTTAAAGATAAAACTAAATACAATAGGAAACGCGATGGAGAAATTTGGAAAAGGTATTTTTGGAAAGGGCTTTAATCTTAAAGCCGAAGTAACTAATGGACATTGTCCTCTTTGTGACTCAAAGGCAGTCTTTGTCTCTATCTATCAAAATTTCTATAGATGTATGAGCTGTGGCGGCGATACAGAACAAAAAGTTAATGGAGTCATTAGCTATATGCCTATCTCTTCAATTGATGGGAAAGTTCCTGTAATGGATCTCGTGAAAGACAATGGCACGTAGAAAACCTCTCTTTGGGGCCAGTAATTACAAGAAAAAGAAACAACGTAAACGCCCCGGACGTCATGCCAAAAGACCCAATAAACACTCCAGACGCAAAAAATCGCGTGGTCAGGGAAAAAAGAGAGTAAAATAATTTTTTTAGTCCTTGACTTTTCTCCTATAATTTCTTACATTATGGGTAATGAGAAAGATAACATTAAATGTAAAAGGCGAAAGTAATAAACAATACTCGACTATTATTTTAGAACTGAACATAATGGCTAAGTCTTGGAGTAAGTATGGTGTTGATATTACTTTACCCGGTAAAGAACGAATCCTTAAGTGGGGTCAGAAAACCGGTAAAGATACTTCAGCGGAAGCACCACTGTAATGGGACGATCGCATAATAGTTTTAGAAGTTATGTTGGTCACGCCGCCGAAACAATCAACGAAGAGAAAGTAACAATTCCTGAAAAAGATCTTTGGGTTGCAGTACTTTGTCGAGCTGTGCTGGATGCCTGCAAAGGTCCGCCTATGTTAAACATGGATCTTAAATCTAATCGTACACATAAAAACGTTTACACCTACGATCGAGACCAGGCCCGTCATTTTTTTATAGAGGGTGGCTCCCATTTTGAACTTATTTGTGAAATGGCAGGACGAAATCCTCGATACGTTAGAGAAAAAGTCAAAAAAGTATTATTAAGAAAAAGTGGTTGGAACGTAGATGTTCCTATTACTTCGCATTATCGACAAGGATCGAGAAGAGCAAGTGGTAGAAAAAGAGGAAAATATAAGAAAAAACATTTAATGGGAAATGCTTATTACGCAGACAAAGCACGAAAAGAAATGAAAAAAAGAAATCTTTATTACTCTGGAATGGGTTCTAAAGGAGGAAGACCAAGAATTTATAATGTATAAAGAAATTTGTTCACTATGCACAGGTAATGGCTACATCACAGTCGTGGTGAAAGGCCAGGATGAAACAAAACAATGCTGGCTATGTGAATCCAAAGGAGAACAAGAATATAGTCAGGCGGAAGTTGATAACTTCATATATAATATGTACTATAAAAAATGAGATATAAATTTAAAATCTTAGATGGAGATACCGGCGTCAATTCAGAAACCGAGAATATGTCTTATAAGAAAGCGTTAAAACATATTCTTATTACCAAACCAAAATTTAATGGCGCTTTATATTATACCAATAAGAAAGGAAACTATGTTATGCATAGTATTAGTAATGGAAAAAGAATCTAAACCAGTGGTTTTTACACATTGTGTGTTTTGCGGCACGATGCCTGCACCAGATCAATGGTCAACACAGATAGAAAATGCCTGCTTTGATTGTGCATAAAACCGATATGAAAAGGCAGAGCCTTATACATAAATGCTTCGCGCTAAATGTCCCTGAGGTAAGCTAAGATGTTATTGTCACTCACAGGTGAGGTAGCTAGCGGTCGAGCCTTTGCTCCTATAGGAGTACGTGCACGGAAACTATGGGAGTTATATGAGTTCAGTTAAACATACAACATTATTCGGTTTTCCTGTCATGATTCAGAAGATTGACCAGAAATCTTACAATAAAAAATCTATTATCTCCACTATAGAGAAAAATTTTAAATTAAATAAAAAAAGAAACCGGTGGGATAAGCAAAGTGTACTACACCATGCATATAAAGATTTTAATAATCCAAAGTATCATAAAGTAAATTTTGATACTCTTCTTCCTGTTTATGCAGAGGTTCTTGGAGAGATGTTTAAAAAGATAGACGTTCGTTCAACTTTTCGTTTTTGGTTTAACATTATCAATTACACATGCTTATCGAAATCTAATTATATGGCTTCTCATGTCCATCCTGGAGTAGATTTTACAGCGGTGCACTATATCCAATTTGATAAAAAATATCACACTCCAACTACATATGAAAATCATTTACCCTGTCTAGACTATGTAGATAACATTACGCCAAAACTAACAAAGATATTATCTGATAAACACCCCACAAATTCTTGGGCTTATCCGGACTGGACGTTTGATATAGAAGAAGATGATTTTTGTTTTTCTCCTGGTTACCTTAAACATAGAATAGACTCTCAAACCTCTAAAACCAAGAATAGAATCACTATTGTTTTAAATATTGTTCTTAAATGATAATAGATAAAGAAATTGTATCAAAAATACCCAGAGACTATATTTTTATCACAGGTGGTTTTGATCTAGATCCACAATATCTTAAACAAAGAATAGAGGAAGGGGTTAAAGAATCTAATCTAAATTATAAAACAAATGTAGTTGGTAAGCATACGGAGTGGAAATTTTTTAACAAGGATAGGCACTTCATAACTTTATTATTACAACTAATAGATCATATAGAACATTTAAATATAGAGTTAGAAAGATTTACTCTTACAGACTCCTGGGGACTCATTGAAAAATTTGGGGATTACACAAAAAAACATCATCATCTGCCTTCTTATCTTTCAGGCGTTTTATATCTTCATGATCATTCTCAAAAATTATATTTTCCAGATATCAAACAGGAGATTACTCCTACAACCGGACGATTTGTTCTTTTTTCTTCCTTTTTAAATCATTATACGAAGAGAAACCTTGAGGATAAAGAGAAGTATGCTATTTCATTCAATTTTAAAAGTGCAAGCATAGGGGATGAATTTTAATATATGAAATCACACGCCATTAATAAAAAAACTCATTTTATAGGGGGTTGGTATATAAATAAAAACGTATGTACTGATTTAATAAAATATTTTGAAAATTCTCCTAATAAAACCCCTGGCGCATTTTCCACAGGGCTAGACGGAAAACTCGGAGTAGATAAAAAAGCTAAATCATCTACCGATGTTCACATCACTCTTAACAATCAAGATAAAGAAATTTTAAATTATTATAAAGAACAGACTAAAGTTGTTGAAGAATATAAGAAGAAATATAAATATTGTGATGTTCAACAAGCTGAATGGGCACTCCTAGAAGATTGGAATATTCAAAGATATAAACCTAGTGAGGGATATTTTGCAAAACACTATGAAAGATCTGGTCCTGCAACTGTTTATAGGCATCTAGCATTTATGACCTATCTTAATGATGTTAAGGATAGGGGACAAACAGAATTTGTTTATCAAAAATTAAAAATAAAACCAGAAACAGGATTAACTTTACTATGGGGCTGTGACTGGACCTTTACTCATAGAGGAATAACATCTCCGACAGAAACAAAATATATCGCTACAGGATGGTTTAGTTACAGGGACAAAAAGTGAAGATCTTAATAATTCTAGGAACCGGCGCCATTCTCACCTTTCCTATGGACAAGAGTGTTAATCCCGACTGTTTTAGTCAGGGTCATCACATCACGCAGAAAATAGCCACCTACCATGACACAGGAAACAGGGACCAGGGCTGGTACCTCAAAGGAAAACTCATTCACGTGGCAGGATTTTATTGTGAGTAGGTTATAGTGTCTGCACCGGTCTGCAAGCATACTTAGTTCCGACCATATACTTATTAACGTCGGCGTATCCCATCTTTTGAAGAATGGATACAGACTCCTTATGAGCTGCGACAGAACATTCATACCAAGAGTCATATAACTTTGGTGACTGGATAGGGGGCATACACTCATTCCCCTCAATGAAGGAGCACACCCAGATTATTAAAATATATTTCATACGCCTTGACTACTATTAGATTATGGGATATATCTCAGATATATGCAAACAACTAGAAAGAGGTATAACACATGACGGACATTAGTAAATATAAAAACGTTTCTTTAGCAAAGGAAACTTATCTCAACTTAGATAAGATCCGGAAAACTATTACTCCACACATTGTACAGAGTCGCAGTGGGACAATTAATATTTTAATCAATAAAGAAATGGCAAGACTCAATGGTAAAACAAAACCCAGAGACAAGTAAAATTTGCCCACGCTGTAAGGGAAACGGGTATATAAGAGTACCTAACAAATCAGTTGAAGAAATTGGTAATTCAATTACAATCGGCTGCCCAATGTGTGACAACTTAGGAGAGATAGATGATCCGAACGATACTATTATTATCGATGCTGATGGTACTCACCGCTTGCAGTGAATTTGCATTGCTAGCTAGCGGAAGTTCTATTGCCATCAGTCAAAATACCTATGTTAAAGCATACAATGGGATAGATGTGCTTACGATCATGAAAACAGACAAAGATATAAAGAAACATGTTTATGAAAAAGGAAAGGAATATATTTATGACCAAACTCTGGGATACATTAAGAAGTAAGACGCAGCAAATGCTGTTGAAACAAGAGAATGAAGAATTAACTGAGTCCCAACAAAAACAAGCAGAGTTGGAACCTATCGAAGGAGTCGACTGGGAAAAACTTTATAAGAAAGAACACAAACTGAGACAAGAAGCTGAGACCGAAACTATCCTGGTTAAAGGGATAGGGATGAATTCCCCTGAAATGAAGGACGCGAAAGCTAAACTAGGTTATCTACAAGATGAACTAGATAGAGTTAAAAGAGAAAATAATGATCTTCATAATAAAGTGGCTGCTCTTCTTGATGCAGTAGATCCAGAAAAAAATCTTAAAAAAGCAAGGGAAAGTGGTTTGTGAGAACAATGTCACCCACTGAACGAGCCTACGTGGCAGGGATTATTGATGGCGAAGGCTGGGTTGAGTACCGATACGTCCAGCGACGACGGAACACACGTCCAGGAAAACCTGTTTATAAAACTTTAATTGTAAGAATGGAGGTACCGCAAGTGGATGGACGACTTATTGATTACTTGATAGCGACTACGGCAGAAGGGAACAGGGACATCAAACGTTTTCCCAAACACCCTACCTATAAAGATCAGCATCGTTGGCGCGTGAGTCATCACGGTGTTTACCGAGTACTCAAGCAAGTCTATAAATATTTAATTGTAAAAAAAGAAAAAGCAAAACTCGTAATTGATCACTATGATAAAAAATTTGCTGCAAAAGTTTTTGGAAAGGGAGGGTTTGGTGTTAAATGAGAGATGAAGACACAGTCTATCATGATCTATTAGGTCATGTGATGCATTTACTTGAACATAAACTTCCACCCACGATGATTGCTGCAGCCCTGATGGCTATTGCTCAACGATTATACAAGACGCATTTAAATGAAGAGGATTATATCCGAATCATGAAAGTCGCTTTAGAAACGCATGTGGAACCTTATGATATTTCGAAAGGAACCTTACACTAATGTATAAACCTCTACCCGAATCACTGACGATTAAAACGAGTAAAGTCAATGGCTTAGGTCTCTTTGCTAAGGAAGATATTTCGGTCGCTACCAATCTAGGCATCACTCACATTAAGATCGAGGACACCATTATCAGAACGCCTCTAGGAGGATTCATTAATCATGCCAATGAGCCCAACTGCGCTAAAGTTGAATTGATGGCTAATGGAAATCAAGGAGAAACATTTAAAAAGAAGTGGAACCTAGTCACCTTAAAAGATATTAAAAAAGGAGAGGAGCTCACGTTACGTTATACGTTCTACCATGTCTAAAAAAATATACCAAATCTATGAGATCGGGCAAGAGAAGCCTCTTGAAGATGAATCCATTGAAGTGGATCTAACTCGATACAAAAGTAAGTCTCAGATTGTCGGGGAAATCCCTCAAGGTTTAACCAAAGTACAGGAGGAAACATGGAAACTACAAAACAAAAAGAAATAAAACCGAGCGTCTTCATTGCGATGCCTTGTTATGACTCGGTGAAGATCAACACCATGTTGTCGATCTTTCAATTGATTCAGCATCTCGGCCGAAGCAAAGTGGAAGTGGGCATCAATACGATGAAATCCCCGCTGATCCATCAAGCCCGAAACTATTTAACGTCTGTCTTTTTAACGACCGAGTACACGCATTTACTATTCATCGACTCCGATGTGGAGTTCGGAGCGGAAGCAGGACTGCGCATGCTGGTTGCGGATAAAGATATTATCTGCACGCCTTACCGAACCAAGAATCTAGACGTTAATACTTCTACCTATACCGTTAAGTTTCCGGATCCTAAAGTGATCCCCATCCTACCCGGAGGACTCGTTGAAATTGAAGCAGGCCCCACCGGCCTCATGCTCATTCATCGAAGAGTCTTCGAAAAAATTATAAAAAATCGTACAGATTTGAAAATCAAGAACCCGGTCAAACCCGACTCGGACAAGAGCCATAAGTTTTATTATAACTTCTTTGATTTCGCTTTTGAAGATGGTTACACTTGGGGCGAAGACGTTTCCTTTTGTAAGCTCGCACGAGCCAATGGTTCGAAACTCTATGCGAATATAGAATCTCCAACCGCGCACCGAGGCGAATTTGCCTGGACGGGTAAGTTTGGTGATAGTCTGAAAGATATTAAATGACAGGAACTTGTATCATGGGCCAGATGAGAGAAGACCGAGCACCCATCAAGTGGAATAAAAAATTTATCTACCCCAAATCACAACGGTCCCTGATCCAGGGATCCCGGCACTATGATATTAACGAGACGAAGCTACCCTCAGTAACCACGATCATCTCCGCAACTCAGTCGGAAGAGAAGCGACAGAAGTTAGCGGAATGGAAAGCACGACTCGGGGCTCAGGCAGCAGACCGAGTGAAGGATGTCGCTGCGATGCGCGGCACCGCCATGCACACGTATCTCGAGGCGTATATTCGGGGAACAGGGCACAGGGACCTGACGAGCATAGGCAAGGAAGCAGAGCCCATGGCTAAGAAAATAATAAGTGAAGGTTTAAGCGGCTTAGATGAAATATGGGGCAGTGAAGTTGTCCTATATTACCCAGATTTGTACGCTGGTGCGACTGATGTAGTAGGAATTTATAATGGACGCGAAAGTATAATAGACTTTAAACAAACCAACAAGCCCAAAAGAAGGGAGTGGATAGACGACTATTTTATTCAGCTGGGAGCATACGCAATGGCTCATAATTTTATTTATGACACCAAGATCCAGTCTGGAATCATTCTAATGTGTTCTAAAGATCGCCTTTTTCAGAAGTTTGAAGTTACGGACAAGGAATTTGTCAACTACCAACACGCATTCCTTAAGAAAGTGGATGAGTATTATAGGAATTGTAACCAAAACAAAGAGGCAAAAAGATACAAAAATGAAGAGATAAGCAAGGAAATTAGCCATTAATTGCATTGTACCCTTTGTATACACCTATTTCAATAAAATAAAAAAAATAAAAAAATAATTTTTAAAAGTGGTTACAATTGGTACAAAAGTTATTATTGTTGTATACCAACACTTATTCGCTCAAAATTGTATCTTTTACTTGGATACAATTGGTTACAAAAGATACAATTCTTCAAAAAGCTAGCAATACCAACAACTTAAGGGACGCGCGCACATGATTCATTATTTTTATTTTCTATTTTATAAGAGGGAGGGTATACAATAGGATGTTCAGAAAAAAATCTAAATATAAACATGTCGAGATCAACAAGAAGAAGTATTACTTCTATAAAATATCCTGGTTGGATATTACTGCAGACGGAGGCCACGCCACTAGGGAAGAGTTTGATAAGTTTGAATGCTCAAAGATGGTCTCGTATGGATATATCTACAAGAAGACTAAAAAGTTTATCTGGACGTTTGCGAGTTATGATACGAAAGACGAAGTTTTTTCTGACAGGAATGTTTTTCCTAAAGGCTGCATTCTCAAGATGCAGAAGTTGGATGTCTAAAATTGACTACTTATCTGAAGAAATGTATAACATTTGGAAGGAGGATCTAATGCCTAATAAGAAAAAGAAAAACAAAAAGAAAATTAAGAAAAAGAAAAAAGCTAAGAAGAAAAAAAAGAAGAGATAATTAAGATGTGGAATCCGAATCAGATGTATTTTTTGGGGATGGTAGTTTTTCTACTGTTTGCTCTTTACTGTTTGAGTCTGATTCCGAACTAGAATTAGCTAAAAATTCTTTAGCTTTCAACAATCTCTCGTTCTTCTCTTTGATTGTTCTCATGCGGTCATAGAGTTGATCGAGATTCATGTCGTCAATCTTACCATGTCTTACAACCTTTTGATCTATGTAATAGCCAGCAACTTTGCCTCTAGCAATTTCAGTAGTGGCTGCGCTAGCTAGATTTCTACTATTTTTCTTACCTTGATCTCTAATCCTTGCGAGTTCTTCTAGGTGGCCTTCAAAACTAATCCCATATTTTTCTCTAACTTCATCTCTTAGGTTGCTGATGTAAGCGCAGACTAGTGGATATTTATTTGGGTTGGTCATCTTTGACCCTTCATTCGCTGCGTCAGAGTAACCTGCTCGCCTTGCAGCCTCTGTTTTAGAGATGGGAATCCCCTCAATTCCATAGACCAATAGATTAGCAAACTTCATTTGCTTTGGTGTTAGAAATTTATTTGGTCCTGGAGTCTGTTTGCTATCCATAGTATTTGACAATATACAATACTTATTTTATAAGCGCAACAGAATGGCGATTACAGGAAAGATTCTAAATCACGTAATGAAGAAGTTCATGAAGGCTGAGGTTGCTCAGAACGCGAGAGTCCAAGTGGAATTACCAAACGGTGATATGTACGATATGACGGACGTCATGCTCCTTGAGAATGCGATCTTGGGCGACAATGAGACTCATAGATTAGTTTTTCGGTGCAGGAAATCTCCTTACAATATCGGTAAAATCATCGGTAAATTGTAAATGAGCATAGGGGTAGTTAGACCACCTATGACCGAGCGACAACTTTGGAGAAAATTAAAACATGAGTCTAAAAGAATTTCGTGGACAAGGCTGGAAAATTGGGCTTTATTCGGCACTCCTGATCTGTTGGGCTACTCTTTTAATGGCAACTTTTTCACTGTTGAATTAAAAGTAACCGCCCCTAAAAAACCCTATTTTGTGAGGTTCTCTCCTCACCAAATATCTTTTCATATTAAGCATAAAAAGAATACATATGTCCTGGTAGCTTGTGCCCTGGACCAGCTTGTGCGCTTGTACTCTGGGTCCCAGGTCCCCGAGCTTGCAGCCTCAGGAATAAGGAAGCTTGAACCCTTGGCTTGTGGCCTTGGTTCCTGTGTAGCTTATTTAGAATCATTCTAATGTAGTCTGTATTGAATTTCTTTGACGTCTTTATTCCAGCATGCTCTACAGCTGCCGCAGTTGTTGCCCTGCTCAGGGGCCGGGCAGATGTGCCCTTCACGGGGCTTCGATACGACTGTGGACCAGTGCGACCACGCCTGACCAGGCACGGTATCATTTTTTGCATTGCTCAGTCTAATAATTAAATTTGTTGGTATTATGTCCGGATCCAGGAACTGTAATAATTTCCGCTCTTGAGTTGGCAGCCAGTGACTGGTCTCCGGTGTAAGCTTGCAGACTTCAAAAATTTTTTTAAGATGCTCGGGCCCTTGTAGATCTCCGGAATCGTGCCATCTAAAGTGCTTCTTGCCCTTCACAAGCGTGGCCATTGCTTCCACCCAGTCAGGATGGGTCAACGAGTCCAGGCGCCTGCTCAAGGCAGCTTGAACATTTGGAAAATTATACCGGCCCTTGAAGGCATAGCAGCCCCAGCACGGCGTGCCGGGAATCTCGCGCAGCTTCGCGCCAGTCTGGCACGCTGTGGCCGGCAGGTTATATGAGCCCTCAGGCATCTTGCCTGGTGCGCTCAGTCCTCCGGTGATTTCTTTTGCTTCTTTCTTATTCATAATCTTATAATATCCTAGAGCTTGGACCCTGTCAAGCTTGCAGGCTTGAACCCTGATTCTTTATGGGCGGGCCCACCCCTCCGGAGCTTGAAGACTCAGCACATGGCGGCCGGCAGTATTTTTTTTGTTTATTTCTTTTTGAAGCGCTTGGACGCTCAGGTCCAATTGGTCCCGGATCCAGGCAGGATTGATGGGGATGTCCCCATCAATCCGGTATCTTATTTTAAATTCCATTTCCATTAGTCAAGGACCACCATATATTGTTTTGGAAAGTGCTGACGGAACCAGTCGAGCCCGGCTCTTACAATCTCATAGGCCTCGAATCTCTCCGCTCCAATGATCGTATCATAGACGCTGGCCGCGTATCCTGGCATTTTAGTTTTTTCTCCAGTGAATCGATTCGCTATTTCTACTTCCTTATCCTGGTATACTGAGCAATTGAAGGGCATGACCACAGTCTGGCCGTGCCATTTTATTTTTTTTCTTTTTGGTTTTTCGAACATTCTTCCTCTTTCTTTATTTTTTCTTCTAGGTCATTTATTTGTTTTTGGATATTAGCGTTTAACTTCATTAGCGCAATGACCTGGCCGCGCAGATAAGTTAAATCAAGTGCCTTATTTATATTTGTCATAGATCCCATTATATCCCAGAGCCCGGGACCTGTCAAGCTTGAACCCTTGTGACTATGAAGAACTTTCCTTCAGGCTTTAATTCTTTCAAAGCTTGTAGCTTTTTTTCAGCCGCTTGTAGGCTTGAGAACTGGCCATTAGCCATGGGTTCAGTGTAGAAGTGGTCGTTGCAATTTTCTAATATAAAGTACATTTTTTCCTTTCGCTGTTATGTTATCCAGTGTTTATCAAATCCAAATAGTTTAGCAATTCGATCCGCTTGTTTTTTCAATTGCTTCATAGATTCTTCTTCTTCTTTTTTAGTCATGTCATTTAAACCAGATAGATCTCTATCCTCTAATCTGTAATTATAAGTTGAGATAAGATCCATCAACAAATCCTGAGCCCAAATTTTGGGCGTTGATTTTTCGTATGTTACTTTGTGTGTTTTTAAATCCACACTTTTTACTTTCTTAATCATGGGACCTCCAATAAAAATTATACATATTCCCACTATATCCCAGATCCAGGAATAATGCAAGTAACAAAATGTTACCAAATGTTACTGTAATATTCTGTAACATAATGTTACTTGACTTATCTCGGAAAATCCTATATACTAGGCCGGTGGCTGGGGATGGCGGTTAGTATATATTGGGAGGGGCCCACCCCAAAATATTTTAACCCCACCCAGAATCCCGGGCCCGGGCGGGCCCGGGATTCTTGCTTGAAACCTAATAAAAAAGCCCCCTTCGGGGGCTTGAGACCTTGTTGATATGTTTTATTTTTTTTTCTGGTCAAGCTAAATTTCAGCATGCTCTTTTAACCGGCGAATTCAATAGCTTGACCCCAGATCTCACGAGATACTCTAGAAGATATCTCATTGTGAGATCTGGGCTCAAGTTTGACCCAAGATCCGGCCCGCGCGTCCGCAGACTAGTACAATTATTTCAACCGGATCATGGCTCAAGCTTGGAGCCTAGATATCAAACAAAAATAAAAATGCTAAAAGAGCAATTCCTATAATTGGATAAAACCAAATACTATCTATAACCAAAATATCACCCAGAGACCAAGAGCAACGCAAAAAATATTTCCAGCCCAAACCCATTTTGGATAGATCTTAAATATTTCTTTTAATGGTGTTCCATATATCATCATAATTTCTTTCCGCTTTGCCAAGTGCGTTTTTATACTGCCACTTGGCAAATGCTTTATATAGTTATTAAGTTTTTATTCTTAATTTAAACTATGCTTATCATATATTATCCCAGAACCATTGTCAAGAGAAGAATTTAAAATAAAGAGTGCCATACTGTTAGCCGCCCATACCCCCTTGACAACTTAAATTAATTCATATAATATCCTAGATATGCGACAACAAACAGAAAGGCAAACATGAGTAGATTAAGACTAAATCAAGAGTATCGTAATAAGATCGCAAATCGTATGAGGGTACATCTTGAACAAGAGAACACGCAAGAGAAAGAAAAATTCTTTCAATTAAGAGAAAGTTTTTTAGATATCCAAAATAAGACTTGGGAACTTGCGAAAGTATGTGTGACCAGACAATATCCCAAAAAAGATGTGGACATGGCACATTACTTACAAGACAAATATCCAAACGTGAATACTATTGCAAAAGATAGTTGCTTTCATTTTGGTTATATGGCGAAGAAAGATGGTGAAGAAAACATAGATGAAAACTTTGGCGCAACTCACGAAGAACAAGACGACAAGTATGTCACAAAACATTTTGACTTTCGTTTAAATGGTGACATTGATGGAGTTGATCGTCAAGATGATGTCGATAGTTATAGTCCAAACTCACGTGACTTTGCTTATGCTTATTTTAGAGATGAGTTAAAAGCAAAAGAAAATTGCAATCCAGATATTAATATTGAAATGGAGGGCAAACCATCAAATCCACACATGACTAAATTCAATGACGCAAATGAAAAAGCGCTTGGATTTTCTGGCGGTAGAGGAAATGAGATCTCACACGCAAGAGATTGGAACTCGGATTATGAGTTGGATTTAATTGGTCGTGAGTATTGTCGTGATAGACAAATCCCAGTTTCAAAAGCCGAGTTTCAAACTTTTGTAATCTGGCAACAAGCAAAAGGACAATTAATCATGGCACATTATAAATGGATTAAATCTGTTTTAGACCAGATGAACAAAGTTATTAAACCTTGTTTAAAGGCTTGGAAATATCTTGATGAGGCGATTGAGTTTGCAAAAGAAAGCGGACTAGATCTAACTGATGCCGAAATTATTAGAACCAACTCAACTGGATTAGCTTTATACAATCCAAAAAATGCGGCTGAAATGTTAAAGAGTATGAAGAATAAAAATATGTCAAGAGCAGATAAAATAGCCGCTAGAATAAAATACGAAAAACAACAACAATCCACACAATAAATCACTTGACTTTATACATGGGATATAGTATTATTATCCCATGTATAACAAAAGAAAGGATAATATCATGGATAAAACAATCCTAGTTGTAGAAATTATCACTTATTCAAGTGGTAAGAAATCCTATAACATAAAAAAACACGCACCTACTTTAGAGAAAGCAAGTGAATATTTAGTTTCACTTAGAAATCTAAATGAGGATAAAGACGTTTCATATGAATTGTTCAATAGATTTGGACAGTTTGAAGTTGATACAATCGAAAAAGTAGAAAGTAAAAAAGAGGTGGCTGATGCAATCACTTTCTAAATCTATTTTCTATATTAAATACTTCGCCAAAAAACATGGCAAAGTAATTGAACGTAAAGCAACTCTTGATGATAATGGTTGCGGTGAACATAGACATAAAAAATATGGTTATCCATATTTTAAATATGTAGATCTGGATATGACCGAGCAACTTGGTCATGATAAAGATGGAAATCCGCAATATCGTCACGCAAGTAAATCTTGGGAAATAAATGATGTCAAAACAATTTAAACAAATAAAAGTTTTGCCAGACTACCTGCAGCCGAAAATACTTTCGGCTGTAGCTTTCGTTAATGCAGTTGCACCCAACTTAGACAAAGCGGTTGAAAGAATAAACACATTACAAAAACATTTAAGCGAAAAAGAAATAATGTGGGTGATGTCGCTTTTAACTTTCGAGAAACTTTTGGACATTGTTAAGGATAGTCCAGAATTTGATCACTATTCTAAGACAATGAAAGAAAGGACAATTCAATGAGATATTGTCAAGGTACAAGATGTCATGAATATAAAAGTAAAGATCGTATTCGTGGCACGAAAGGATCAAAGTATTATGGAACTCGTAGACGTTCTCACTTTTATTATGGGCAAAATAATTTTTGTTCATTGAGATGTCAAGAGGATTGGCTTGAACAAAACATTGAACAAGCATTAAATCACTTTGGCAGAACTACTGAAACGAAGAAAGTAATGTGTGATGATGCATGGTATAAACAATATGATTGGCGCAATGGAACTAATCATTACTTTGTTAATGATTTACTAGGTCAACGCATTCCAATTACATCACAACAATACAATGATAAGAACTTAATCAAACCTAATTAGAGAATAACTTATCCCAATAAGTTATGCATGAACAAGGCGCTGAAATGCGCCTTGTTTTTTTTATGTGTCAAGTAAAATCTGCACAATATCCCATGTTATTTTTGCATGGCTCGCGCTGGTTGTAGCAGGTATCGGGGCGGGCCCACCCCCCACCCAGACTGCCGATTGCGGGTGGGCCCACCCGCGATAGAGGTACCATGCAGAAACTGCATGGCTTGAAAATTGGCGGGCCCACCCTCCCTTTTAAGAAAAAAGGGGTCCCAGACTTACCCTTTATTGCTTAATTCAGACAGTCATGGTATTGATTTTATAAACGGTTCCATATGAAGATAGCTGACGAAGAATTTATTAAAAAATTACCATTAGATGAGCAAAAAGACTACTTAAAGGCTTTTGCGAAGGCTGATCAAACAGAAACCAAAAACAGGGTCTCAGGAGATTTTTTAGAATTTATTCATTTCATTTGGCCTGAGTTTATAGGGGGTCAACATCACAAAATTATTTCTGAAAAATTTAATAAGATCGCTACCGGTGAAATTAAACGATTAATCGTGAATATGCCACCTAGACATACAAAATCAGAATTTGCATCAAACTATCTACCCGCTTGGATGATTGGGAGAAACCCTAAATTAAAAATTATTCAAGCAACCCACACGGCGGAACTAGCTATACGATTTGGTCGTAAGGCCAAGCACGTTATTGATTCGCCGGAATATCAAGAAGTTTTTGAAACTTCGCTGCAAGAAGACTCGAAGGCAGCGGGTCGCTGGGAAACAGCGCAAGGAGGTGAGTACTTTGCGGTTGGGGTAGGAGGTGCCATGACAGGAAGAGGAGCTGACTTATTGATCATTGATGATCCACACAAGGAAAAGGATCTTATAAGCAAAGACTCCTTCAACAAGGCCTATGAGTGGTATACCTCCGGACCCCGTCAACGTTTACAGCCTGGTGGCCGAATCGTTTTAGTTATGACCCGATGGTCAACGAACGATCTAACGGGTCAATTACTTAAGGCTCAGAAAGATGTTAAAGGGGATCAATGGGACGTGGTCGAATTTCCGGCTATCCTACCTAATGATAAACCCGTTTGGCCTGAATATTGGAAACGAGACGAATTAGAATCAGTTAAAGCTTCTATTAGTGTTGGAAAATGGAACGCTCAGTACATGCAAACTCCAACAGCGGAAGAAGGAGCTATTATCAAAAGAGAATGGTGGAGAGATTATGCGAGCGATAGACCCCCTAGACTGAATTTTGTTATTCAATCCTATGATACGGCTTTTATGAAAAAAGAATCTGCTGATTATTCAGCGATTACTACTTGGGGCGTTTTCTCAAGAGAGGATGATGGTCAACATGTAGTTTTATTGGATGCTTTTAAGGGTCGATTTGAATTTCCAGAACTAAGACGCAGAGCTCATGAAGAATATTTACGCTGGGATCCTAACATTGTGATCATTGAGCAAAAGGCATCTGGAATTCCTCTACTCCACGAACTTAGAAATATGGATATTCCAGTTACAGGATTTACCCCTAGCAAAGGGAACGATAAACATGTTAGAGTGAATTCTATTGCTCCGCTTTTTGAGGCAGGAAGAGTCTGGGCCCCTAAGCACGAACATTTTGCGCAAGAAGTAATAGAGGAATGCGCTGCGTTTCCGCATGGAGAGTATGATGACTATGTGGATTCAACATCACAGGCGCTTTTACGTTTAAGAGGAAGTTACTTTGTAACTCACCCTGAAGATTATAAGGACAAGAAAATTGAGAGAGGTACTCATTTAACATATTATGGCTAGAAAATTTATATTAGAGAATTTAATGAAATTGGCCCAAGGTATTGGTGCAAACCCAAGTAAATTTATGGGAACGAAAACCAATATCAGTTTTTTGGGAAAAGGACCTACGAAGAATCCCTTGTTCCAGCGCCCTTTAGCCGGAATCGACCAAGCCTCGATGAAGCAGCTCGGACCAGGAATGGTTCCTGCTGTCGAAGACGCCATGGGTTTTGCAACGGCAGGTAAATTAAACGACATCCAACTAAAAATTTTAACCGAGAACCTAAGAGGCATTAATAAAGTTTTAAATCCACCTAAATTACCGAGCGCAAAGATTATGACGCTCCCGCAACGGGGAGAAGGGATCGGGAGCCTAAAAGGCGTCGACCCAAGAGAGACAATTTTACCGATGCAACCATTAAAAGGTCGTCCGAGCTTACAAAATGAACAGTTCAGAAGCAGGCTCCCGGAAGCAGGGCCCGGGGATGTTGAGGCCTTTATGGGTGCCTTAGATGCCAAGACAGGAATGGCTCGTGGAATTGCAAGACAGATTTTATTACAAGACAAAAGAATCAAACTTCCGGACGTCGTGAGGGAAGATTTACTTTCAGCAAGAGATTTAGCGCCTCGAGGAGGCGGAATGGATCCTCTGGAGCTGATGAAGAAATATTATGGAAGCAGTGTAAGAAACTTTGATGAGTTTCTGGATAATGTGAATTTAGAAGCGGCAGGGACTAATGAATTCGCTGAAATGGTTTTAAAACATGTTAGATTGACTCCTCAATTTGCCCATGGCGGTCTCGCAAGGATCTTGGAGGTATAATGGCAACCGATTATAGCAAAGTTTATGAAAAAATTTACAAAGCCTATTTAGTTTTTGTAAAAGAACATGGTAGAAATCCAACTCGTAAAGAATTAGAAAAAATTACTGGAAGAGCACAGGCCGCTATTAGAACGGCTAGAGATTTATATGGTTTTGAACTTTTTAATAAACCAGGTAAATTTGCATCCCCTTTTGCTACAGAAGCTCGAAAAAAAAGAACAACAACGATTCGGGGTCAATCTATTACTGAACCGGTGACACTGAAGGAAGGATTAGCCGGCAAACAAAAAGTAACAGGGGTTCGTTTTCCTAACAAAACAATAGAAGCGGCATTTATTAAAGATGTATCGGAAAGATTTAAATATCCTTTCAGTAGTTTAGAAGGAGGGGGAAAATTTTTAACCAATGAACAAATCTGGAAAAAATATTATTCAGGTCCTTATAAAAAAGGCAATAAATTAGATGACCATCTTAAATGGGTGGCTGATAAAGAAAAACTTAAATATCCTAAACAGACTTATGAAGGAGAACGATTAAAAGCAAACCTTTTAAAAAAAAGAAGAAACAAGGCTATTGATATTACTTCCTCTCGTTCCATGGAGGCTAAGATTAAGGCACTGAAGGCAGGGGAAGAAGGAATTGATCTTGCCCATCGTGCCAGTCTTTACGAACTCAAAAGATTAGGAGAACAATACAAACTTTCCGGGTTAGGAATAGATCCCAAACTTATTAATCAGGAACTCATTAGACCTTTAGAAGATAATTTGGCTAAGGTTTATGATAAACGATATAAATTAGTTAAAAATTTAAAACCAGGAAACGTTCCGAAGGATATTCAATTACAATTAGAAGCATTCAACAAACAGGTTTCAGATTTGTCTTTAAAAAGTAAAGGACGGATCCAAGGTATTTTTGTTGATGAAAAAACTTTGAAGCCTTCTATTTTTGGAAGAGAACCTGCACTTGAAGTTGGAATGGGAACAATAAAAGATAAGCCGGTAAAAAAATTAACTCAAATGGATTTAGTAAAAGCTGAACTTAATATGCCAGAGCAAGTTAACGCTCAGAAAAAACTAATTGATATATTTAATAAAAGCTCTAACCCAGACAAAGTACAAACAGCTATCCGATTAGGTTGTCTTGCAGCTGCTGAAGGTGGACGAATTGGTTATGCCTTAGGAAGTGGAACGATAAACTGTGTTAATACAAAATTAACTAACGACCCGGTTCAATCTTCACTGAAATTAAGAGCTGCAGAAGGAATTGGTAAGGTTAGAGGTGCAGCAACAAACTTTTTAAAACTATTGGGTAGAGGCGGAGTGAGAGCGGCGCCGTACGCAGCACTTGCTGCGGTAGGAGCAGCTGCAGAGCCTTTAGTGAAACAATTTCATATTGATGATCGAACAACTTATTTAACCGATGAAAATCAAATGAAAGGGATGCTTCTTGCAACATTAGAAGGAGAACCTCCAAAAGTTGATGAAGAAATTTTAAAATGGCAGTATCCAGGTATGGCTGCAGGAGCTGCAACCGCGGTTCCTGGTTCCAAGGCCCTGTATAAAGCTAGAACATCCGGAATCGGTAAAGCGGCAATGGGGGCACCTCGTGCGGCTTTAGGACCTGTTGGAAAAGTTTTAGCAGGAACCTTCTCACCACTAGCGGTAGCGGCAACGCTACCTCTTAAGATAGCTGCTCAAAGATCAGGAGGAACTGATTATGGCGACATTGCGACGGATCCTACCAATTGGATGGGACCTGCATTTGCAGCCAGTGGAGCTGAGTGGGCAACTAAAGGAATGAAGGGCAGCCCTCGCCTAGCGAATGCCATAAGATTAGGATTTAGTCCAAGAACATTACAAGTATTTGCAAGACGATTTGGCTTACCGGGACTGGCAGTAAGTGCTGGAATGTGGGGCTATGACAAATGGAAAAATAGATCGGTCAATGACGAAGATTAAAAGATTGACTTTAACGGTTCCTCCTTTAAGAGGACCTCTTCCACAAGGGTTGAATGTCCCTTTAAAACAAGTTAAAACTGTGTTAAAATCGGAGAACATTAATGGCAGACAAAGACAACATCGACAAGGCTCTACCCAACGTAGACCCTGAAGTCGTAGAACCTAGAGAAGAAATCGTTGTAACCGAAGAAGATAAATTATCCGAAGTCACACCGGATGGTGCTGAAGTTATAATGGATGAAGAAGGCGGAGCGGAAGTTAATTTCGATCCCATGACTGAGCAACAGGCGGGTGGAGATCATAACGCTAATTTAGCCGAATTATTACCGGACGATATCTTAGGTCGAATTGGTTCCGATTTAAATGAAAATTACATGCAGTATAAAACTTCCCGTAAAGAATGGGAAGATACTTATATTAAAGGTTTAGACCTTTTGGGTTTCAAGTATGTGAATCCCACACAACCGTTTCAAGGAGCAAGTGGTGCAACGCACCCCGTGCTCGCAGAAGCGGTAACCCAGTTTCAAGCACAAGCTTATAAAGAATTACTTCCAGCAATGGGTCCAGTACGGACTCAAGTATTGGGAGCACCCAATAGACAAAAAGAAGAACAGTCTAATCGGGTTAAGAACTTCATGAATTATCAACTCATGGATGTGATGAAAGAGTACGAACCCGAGTTCGATCAAATGCTTTTTTATCTACCGTTAGCAGGATCCGCTTTCAAAAAAGTTTATTACGATGAACTTTTAGGACGAGCGGTTTCTAAATTTATTCAAGCTGACGATTTAATTGTCCCGTATACGGCTACCTCATTAGCCGATGCGGAGGCGGTTATACATGTGATCAAAATGTCTGAGAACGATCTCAGAAAAAAACAAGTAGGAGGTTTCTATCGAGATATCGAATTGAAACCTGGCTATGACCAAGAAACTGAAGTTGAGAAAAAAGAAAGATCTCTTGAAGGCGTTAAGAAAACAAGAGATGAAGATGTTTTCACTCTTCTTGAATGTCATGTAAATTTAGACATTGATGGTTTTGAAGATATGAAAGATGGAGAACCTACAGGAATTAAACTTCCTTACATCGTGACGATCGAAGAAGGGTCACGAGAAGTGTTATCTATTAGAAGAAACTTTAAAGCCGAAGATCCATTAAAACAAAAAATTCAATATTTTGTTCATTTCAGATTTTTACCTGGAATGGGTTTTTATGGTTTCGGATTAATTCATATGATTGGCGGTTTATCAAGAACAGCAACCACTGCTCTACGTCAATTATTAGATGCAGGAACATTATCAAATCTCCCTGCAGGTTTTAAACAACGTGGAATACGTGTAAGAGACGAAGCACAGGCTATTCAGCCCGGCGAATTTAGAGATGTAGATGCACCTGGTGGAAACATCAAGGATGCTTTTATGACTTTACCTTTCAAAGAACCATCACAGACCTTATTGTCTTTGATGGGAATTGTTGTCCAAGCAGGACAAAGATTTGCCGCCATCGCTGATATGCAGGTCGGGGACGGCAACCAGCAGGCCGCTGTTGGAACGACCATTGCTCTCTTAGAACGTGGTTCAAGAGTCATGTCAGCGATCCATAAACGATTGTTTGTGGCGCTTAAACAAGAATTTAATTTGTTAGCGGGCATTTTTAAAACTTATTTACCTCCAGAATATCCTTACGATGTGGTTGGAGCACAACGAAATGTAAAAGTTACAGATTTTGATGACAAAGTAGATATCGTTCCTGTTGCAGATCCAAATATTTTTTCTCAATCACAAAGAATTTCTATGGCGCAAACAGAATTACAGCTGGCGATGGCTAATCCACAGCTTCATAATTTATATGAAGCGTTTTATGCTATGTACAGTGCGATCGGAGTGAAACAAATTGATAAAATTTTACCTCCTCCACCGCAACCGACTCCATTAGACCCAGCGATAGAGAATATTATGGCTTTATCTTCAAAACCTTTCCAAGCTTTTAAAGGTCAAAACCATCAAGCACACATAACTTCGCATTTAAACTTCATGTCGACGAATTTAGCACGAAATAATCCGATGATTTTAGGTGCTTTGGAAAAAAACTGCTTTGAACACATCTCAATGATGGCTCAAGAGCAAATTGAAGTAGAATTTAGAGAAGAAATGATGCAATTACAGCAAATGCAACAAATGGCACAGCAAAATCCCGCTATGCAGCAAAATCCGCAGTTCCAACAACAAATTATGCAACTTTCTATGAAAGTTGAAGCAAGAAAAGCAGGATTGATTGCAGAAATGATGCAAGAATTCAAAGATGAAGAAAATAAAATCATGGGTCAGTTTGGAAATGATCCAATTGCTAGATTAAAAGCAAGAGAACTTGATTTAAGAGCTATGGATGACTCCATTAAGAGAGAACAGGACCAAGAAAAGATTAATTTGGACAGATCTAAACAATTAATGGGTCAGCAACAGTTTGATGAAAAATTAGAGCAGAATGAAGATTTAGCAGAACTTAGAGCAGAGACTTCTCTTGCTAAACAACAAATGTCTAATCAAGTCAAAGTTTATTCTGATCGAATGAAACGTAAAGATGTTAAGACCTTGAAAGGTCCTAGAAGATAAGCTACAAACACATAAGGAGAAAAACATGACAAAAACAGAAGTAGGATATCCAGAAGGCGGCAAAAAGTACAAAGAAGAGCCGGGCAAAGTAGGACAAGACCCTAGAGCTGATATTTTGACGAATGACTTTACACCTGGTCAAAAAATAGACAAAGGAACTAAAGTTACAGTTAAAGGTACAGGTAAAGCTAGAAAACAGACAGCAACCTGGTACTAATATGGCCTGGTTTGGACTTGCAAAAATAGCTTTACAAGCTGGCGGTAAAATTTATGCCAACAGACAAAGGGCAAAAGTGGCTATGTCTGATGCACAACTTTTACATGCTGAGCGACAAGCTCGTGGTGAGGAAGCTTACCAAGGCAAACTTTTAGAAGCCCGTCAAGCAGATTATAAGGACGAATTCGTTTTGATAATAATTTCGGCGCCGATCATTGTGTTAATGTGGGCCGTGATGTCAGACGATCCGGCAGCAATGGAGAAGGTGAAACTATTTTTTGAGTATTTTTCAAGTCTTCCAGGCTGGTTTTCGAATTTATGGATTCTCGTCGTGGCGAGCATTTTTGGAATTAAAGGAACACAAATATTCCGGAACGGTGGTAAGAAATAGACTTGCCATTATTGTTTAATTATAATACAAAGGAGACATTATGAGACAAAACGGTGTACGCAGTAATGTAAGATTCCCTTATTCTTCAGCTATGAAGAAAGGTGGCAAAGCTAAAAAGCAGGGCTACAAAGATAGAGAAGATGAATCTATTAGTGCAAGACGTGGAAAAGAATCAACTAAGAAACAATCATTTAAAGCTCGAAGAGACGAGTCCTATGGAAAATGGGGCAAACGTACTCGAGGAAAAATAAATAGGTAACATTATGGCTGGATGGAGATCACAATTAAGAAACGATAGTCCTGATATTGTAGGACGTGCAATGATGCGTGGTGGCGGAATCGCTAAACGTGGAATGGGCCAAGCACTAAAAAAAGGTGGCCGATCAAGAAATACAAGACGAATGAACAGACTAGAAGAACTAGGTCGTGTTGATGCTGAAAGAGGACGTAGTAGAAAAGGTAAACGAAATCTTAGAGCAGAAAAAAGAAGAATAGTAAGAGAGCTTAAAAAATAATGCCCCAATATTTTGATTCAACAGCATCTTTCCCAATGAACACTAAAAAAAGGGTTTATGCGGCTAAAGGTGGATGGATTCAAAAAGCTGTAAAAGGAATGAGAAAAGATAAACCTTGTACAGGTAAGAAGTTTGGAGGTCCTACATGTCCTCCAGGTTCTAAAAGATATAATTTGGCAAAGACATTTAAAAAAATGGGAAGAGAGAGAAAGAAAGCATCTTAAATGAGAGCAGTCTTGATAGACGCGTTACAGAAACAGTATGAAGCAGAAATCGCAGCAGCCGATGCTACGATTAAATTAATTTTGGAAAATTCAGTAGGAGTCAGTGAACATTTGAATCATCAAAAAGAATTAGATTGTCAGCTACATAAAATTGCAGCTGCTGAAGAAAAGATACAAGTTTTAAAAGATTATGAAATTCCTAAAGGAGAACTGTAATGGCTAAACGAGGTTTATACGCAAACATTCATGCTAAAAGAAAAAGAATCAAAGCAGGTAGTGGAGAAAAAATGAGAAAGCCTGGAAGTAAAGGTGCTCCTACTGCTAAACAATTTAAACGATCTGCAAGGACAGCTAAAAAAAGATAATGGCTAAAACTGCAGCATGGCAAAGAAAAGAAGGCAAGAATCCCAAAGGGGGTTTGAATGCTAAAGGTAGAGCTAGTTATACAAAAGGAACTTTAAAAGCTCCCAGCAAAAAAGTAGGTAATAAAAGAAGAGCTAGTTTTTGTGCGAGAATGGGTGGGATGAAAAAGAAATTAACATCTGCTAAAACGGCCCGAGATCCTAATAGCAGAATTAATAAATCTCTAAGAGCTTGGAACTGCTAATGCCTTTTAAATCAGAAAAACAACGTAGATATTTATGGAAAAATGAACCCAAGATTGCAAGAGAGTGGACAAAAGCGTATGGTAGTAAGCCTGTAGGAAAGAAGAAGAAAAAGACAAAAAGGAGAAAAAAATAATGGAAGATCAAGACTTTATAACTAAGATTAGAAGAATCATTAAAATGAGACATGATGATGTTGTCGCAGCCATGGTTTCTGGCGGTGTTGACAATATGGAGAAATATCAGTATATGTTAGGACAACTACGTACATACCAGTACATGAGTCAGGAAATATCCAGCCTGCTTGAAAAAAAGGAGCAAAAAAATAGTGACGGAACAGTTATCAGTATCAAACCAAAAGGAAGTCCCAAAGCGTAAAGAGGCACTTCAAGAAAAGTACAATCAAGAACCTAAAAAGCCTGAAAAAGATTTAACATCTGAACATGCTAAATTGCCCAAACCAACGGGCTGGAGACTTTTAGTTTTACCTTTTAAAATGAAAGACAAAACTAAAGGAGGCATTCTTATAACGGATGACGTTATAGAACGTTCACAAGTGGCATCGACTTGCGGACTTGTATTAGATATAGGACCCGATGCGTATAAAGACAAAGAAAGATATCCTGATGGACCTTGGTGTAAAAAAGGAAGTTGGGTTATTTTTGCTAGATACGCTGGATCTCGAATGAAAATAGATGGGGGTGAGGTAAGACTTCTCAATGATGATGAAGTTTTAGCGACCGTGGAAAACCCTGAAGATATATTCCACGAAATATAACCATAGGGAGGAACTATGCCAAGAGCACTAGACAAAGGAGACGAAGAAAAAACAGAGAATCTAATTGATGTAGGTGAAGCTAATGAAAAAGCAACTGAAATTGATTTAGATAAAAAAGCAGAAGGAGGAGAAGTAAAAGATGAAAAAACTACTCAAGACAGTGATAAGCCCGCTGACCCACCTGAGAAATTGGATGAGTATGTGGGTGTTCGAGATAGCAAGGACGACCAAGAGCAAGCTACAAAGGAAGAAGTAAAAGAACCAGAACAAAAGAAAGAAATGGAAGAGTATAGTGAAGGCGTTAAAAAACGTATTGCTAAACTTACCAGAAAGATGCGTGAAGCAGAGCGACAGAAAGAAGAAGCTGTTACTTATGCTAAACGTGTAATGAGAGAACGAGACGAAATGACTCATACAGCTACGACATTGGACAGAGACTATGCCGTGGAAATGGAAAATAGAATCAAATCATCTTTAGCAGCAGCTCAAGCTAAACTCGGTGCTTCGAGAGAAGCGGACGATAAAAAAGCTGAGGTGGAAGCTTTAACGGCTATCTCACAATTAGGATATGAACAAGGGAAACTTGCAGAAATTAAAAGCAGACAAAAAATGGAAGAAACTGCTAAAGCAAATACAAGAAAGCAAGGACCTGGCGCTCAATATCCAACTCAACAAACCCCGCCACCAGATCCAAAAGCAGAGGATTGGGCGGAAAAAAATCAATGGTTTGGCAAAGATAATGCCATGACCTACACAGCTTTTGATCTACATAGAAAACTTACTGAAGAAGAAGGGTATGATCCAAAGTCAGATTCTTATTATGAAGAGATTGATAAGAGAATAAGACTTGAATTCCCGCAGAAATTTGGTAATACTGTAGAAAAAACGATTAGTAAACCTGTACAAAATGTTGCTTCTGCAACACGTAATACACGAACTAGTCGCAAAAGTGTGAAACTCACACCTTCACAAGTAGCAATCGCTAAAAAATTGCGTGTGCCACTAGAAGAGTATGCAAGACAACTAAAACTCACGGAGGGAGAATAAGCATATGACAAAAGAAACTAAAACTTCCCGTGCGAGCCAAACCAGAGCTAAAACAACACGTAAGAAAGTTTGGACTCCACCATCGTACTTAGATACGCCCAACGCGCCAACTGGATTCAGACACAGATGGGTCAGGGTAGAAATCATGGGATTTCTCGACACGAAAAACATACAAGGACGCTTAAGGTCCGGGTATGAATTAGTAAGAGCCGACGAATATCCTGAAGACGACTATCCAGCAATATCAGATGGCAAGTATGCAGGGGTGATCGGGCACGGAGGCCTTGTGCTAACAAGGGTACCTGAAGAGATCGCGAAGCAGAGATCTGATTATTTTTCCAAAATGGGAAAAGATCAAATGGATGCAGTAGACAACGATTTAATGAAGGAACAGCATAAGAGTATGCCGATCAATATTGATCGACAGTCTCGTACAACCTTCGGTGGTAGGAAACGTTAATTTTTTAACAATTCAACCAACGAAATTTATATAAACCGTAGACTACGTAAAGTAGTTTACAATTGGAGAAAACTATGGCTAATCAAAGTACGACAGGTTTCGGATTGAGACCTCTCAGAAAAGTGGGTCAGACTGACAATAACGCCGGTTTAGGCGAATGGAAGAAAGCTGCATCAACAACAGCAATCGACCATCATGATTTAGTGTTATTAGCAGCTACAGGATACGTTGTCGTTGGTACGGCAGGTATTTCAGTAGTTAATGCACTAGGTTCACTAAACGGCGCTTTTTATACTGATCCGAGTACACAGAAGCCAACATGGTCCAACTGGGCGCCTAATAATGCTGCAACAGACATGACTTGTCTCATCAATGATGATCCACAACAAATGTATGAAATGCGGACAAACCTAACATCACTTACGCAAGCTGATGTAGGAGGTACTGCACCAATCGTTGACAACGCAGGTTCTGGATCCCCGAATTATATTTCGGGTTTCACAATCGGTGCTGCAACAACTGCAATAAACCAATTGAAGTTATTAGGCATATCTAGAGACACGCAGAATCAAGACGTATCCGTAGACGGAAGTGTATGGAGAGTCATGTTATGTAGTCACATTCTAGGTAATAACATAGCTGGAATATAAGGAGTATAAATCATGGCAATATCACGTAATCAACTAGTTAAAGAACTAGAGCCAGGTTTAAATGCTTTATTTGGCCTGGAGTACAAACAATACGAAAATCAGTCGGCGGAAATTTACGTCACTGAGTCATCTGACAGAGCTTTTGAAGAAGAAGTTATGTTGTCAGGTTTCGCTAACGCATTAGTAAAACCAGAAGGATCTGGAGTTGCTTTTGACCAAGCGCAAGAAACTTTCACAGCAAGGTACACTAACGAGACAATTGCTCTCGCTTTTGCACTAACTGAGGAAGCTATTGAAGATAACCTATACGACAAACTGTCTTCTCGTTATACAAAAGCATTGGCAAGATCGATGGCAAACACTAAACAAGTGAAAGCAGTATTTCCTCTGATTCAAGGGTTACCGACAACGGATAACTATGATTCAGGTGATAACGTTTCATTATTTAGTACTGCACACCCTACGTTAGCAGGAGTATTTTCAAATACTCTTACTACGCAAGCAGACCTTAACGAAACTTCATTGGAGCAGTCTTTAATAGACATCGCTGCAATGACGGACGAAAGAGGATTAAAGATTGCTGCTAAAGGTGTGAAGATGATTGTCCCATCTGCTAATCAGTTCACTGCTGAGAGATTGATGAAATCTCAAGGTAGAGTTGGAACGGCTGACAATGATATCAATGCAGTTAAATCTATGGGTATGATTCCTCAAGGTTATAGAGTGAATAACTACCTAACAGATACAGACTCTTGGTACATCATTACAGATGTCCCTAATGGGATGAAACACTTTGACAGAGCTCCTCTTACTACTAAGATGGAAGGGGACTTTGATACTGGCAACGTTAGATACAAAGCTAGAGCAAGATACGTTTTTGGCGTATCTGACCCTAGAGGTATCTTCGGTGTCGAAGGTGCGTAATACCGACTAAAACTATATTAATGGGGCGGCCTCAAAACCGCCCCATTTTGACTATAAAGACAGAAATTACCTATGAAAAACTTCCGAGTACAGATTCGATACCATGGCTATTATGCTGACTTCACTGTTAAAGCTGAAGATACAGCTAAAGCTATTGAAAATTCTATCCTTGACAAACTGGGAAAAAATGAGGTAAAGTTCGAGTCTGATGGATTTACCAGTAAAAAAGGTAAATGGATAACCTATGAGGAGGTTAGTAATGACCGAAGACCTATATACACAAAAGAGGTCCTTGGAACTAGAGTGGCAACAGGAGCACCTGAAGGAAGGTAGATATACTTTGCATATGGGACATATCGACAAAAAAATTCAGGAAATTGTTAAAGAGATTATTGCTCGAGAATTTGAAGAAGCTACTCGTAGAGATAAAATCTCAGAGGCCGAGGCCCAAGTTTCGATAGCCACTTAAGCGCTATCACCGAAATCAACTTTTCACTACAGGATACCTTGCGCTCTTCGCAAATTTAAGTTATAGATTAATCACTATACAATTATTTATTGGGTATGAACGCGTATAGTCGACGGCCTAGAGATCATACTCACATTAACTAGGAGGATTATAATTATGGCAAAAACAAACTTTTCGGGACCTATTACAACAGGACCGATACAAGTCAATACAGGTACTACTATAGGTACAAATGTAAGAGACGCAGCATGGGTAACTAATAATGCTACGTTTCCAGTTACTTATGCTAGTTTCGTGGTTACAACTGATGCTAACAGATTAGCTGTTACTGGCTCTAATGGAGTGGGTACAACTTCTGTTACATTGGTAGATTCTACTCAGAATGTTCCAGGCATTACGTCTGTGGGTGGTTTTGAAATGGCATCTGCGATAACTCTAACATCATCTGGAAATGATTCTGCTCTTACAGCAACCATTACTGGAACCGATGTTTTTGGTAACGCACAAACTGAAGGTTTAACAATGGCTAACGCCGGCGTTGCAACTTCAACTAAGTCTTACAAAACTGTAACAGCAATTGATGTTTCAGGAGCAGGTACAGTAGGAACGTTAGAAGTGGGAATTTTAGAAACAGCCCAAGTAACGGTACCATGTAGATCTTTATTCAACGTAACACCGTTGGGTCAAACATCGAGTACAACTGATAAGAACTTAGCTAACAATATTGTGATTCCACCATTTTCAAGAATTACAAATTTGTTTTTTATGACAACTACAGCATTTGATACTGCTGGTCTTGATATGCAGATTGGAGCAAATGTTGCGCAAGCAGCGGGTGCTACTTTAAACAGTTTCGACCAGGACTATTTTGCTGGTGATACAGCCAATGAAACGCAAGCTGTTGGTAACTGGCATATTCCGGTTTACTTCGATCAGAGTCAAGCTCAAGCAACTAATTGCTTGAATGTATCTGATGATGATGCAAGTGGTTATGAAATAGATAAAGCGGTTGCAATCACAGTAAACACTGATGATACTTTAACTGCTGGCCAAGGCTATTTATATATAGAGTGGTCACAGAAGGTTAACGCGACTAACTAATAAATTATTCTAAGCTCCTTCGGGAGCTTAGAAAATTAAAGGATTGAATTATGGCAAATGTATCAGACGTAAAAGCGAAATTTTTTGAACCACAAGGTCTCGATGCTGATAAAGTATCTGCATCAGGTTCGGCTACAACTTTAGTTATAGCTGACGGAGGACCTTACGGAAATGTTACGGAAACAATAACTTTATATTCAAGTGCGAATAATAGTGGAAATACTTTCACCATTACAGGAACTGATGGAAATGGAGATGCTCAAACAGAGGATGTTACAGGTCCTGGAGCAGGTGCAACAGTAAATTCTGCAAATAAATATTTGACGGTTACAAGTATTGTTTCTGATGGAGCTATTGCAACGGATATTCAAGCAGGAATATTGGGCACAGGAGCACTTACTGGAACTGTGTTCGCAGGAAGAACAAGAATCAGAGGAATGACGGGTACAAGTAAAGCTTCTGCTGGAAATGTAGTTTTTAAAAATACTTCCATAACAGGAACGAGTTTATTAACAATTCCTTTATCCGGTGCAGTTGAAGATATAGACCCTTACATCCCTGATAATGGAGTATTGTTTTCTGCAGGCGCTTATATAAATTTAACCGCCGCTTCTATCACAGGTTTGACAGTGTTCTATGACGGGTAGGGTTGGATGGCTAACACTACTTCTCAAGGATATACTTTCGATAAAACACTTCCGGTTGACGAAATCATAGAAGAATCTTACGAACGTATTGGACTTCAAAACGTTTCAGGTTATCAGCTCAAGACAGCTAAACGATCTTTAAATCTTTTATTTTCTGAATGGGCTAATAGAGGTTTGCACTATTGGGAAATAGCAAATCAAGGATTTACTTTAGTAGAAGGACAAAATGTTTATACTACTTATCGTTCCCCTCAAGATGGTGCTTCTCACGGATTAACTACAACCTTATCTGCCGGTATTAATGCATCCGTTACGGATATTCCTTTAACAGAAGTTAAAGACATGCCTGGTGTAAATCAGGGTGGAGGAACAATTACAGTAGGATCTGAAACAATTAGATACACTGGAAAATCTGCTACTACTGGTGCCGCAAATCTTACGGGAGCTATTCGTGGCTCTAATGGTACGACGGCCGCTACTCATTCAAGTGCTGATGCGGTTACTCAACATGCTACAGGAATGGATAATATATTAGAAGTTAATTATAGAATTACTTCTACGGATATTGATTCTCCTATGACTGAAGTAAGTCGATCCCAGTATCAAGGCTATTCTAATAAAAGTGCTAAAGGCACACCTACTTCTTTTTTTATTCAAAGATTTATTGATCGAACTACTTTAACAATTTATTTAACTCCAAGTGCGGCAGTAGATGGAAATAAATTAAATTTATATTATGTACGAAGAATTCAAGATTCAGGGGCTTATACAAATGCAGTTAATGTACCTTATCGTTTTGCACCTTGTATGACAGCAGGATTAGCATTTTATTTATCACAAAAAAATGCTCCTCAAAGATCACAAGAAATGAAACTTTATTACGAGGATGAATTGGCTAGAGCCATAAAAGAGGATGCGGATATTACAAGTACTTATATCGCTCCTAAGGTCTACTATCCTAATGCTTAATTATGACTACATTTGCTTCAGGTAAACATGCACTTGCTATATCGGATCGCTCTGGTTTAGTTTTTCCTTATCTAGAAATGGTAAGGGAATGGAATGGAGCATGGGTACATTTTTCAGAATTTGAACCTAAGCAGCCTCAATTAGAACCTAAACCTACAAGTGCGGATCCTCAGGCTTTACAAAGAGCTAGACCGGCACGAGTTGCTTTTGCTACACCAGCCCCTTTAAATAATAATCCATTTACAACGGAAGTAGGAACTACCGTTATTGTAAATCAAAATAGACATCAACGATCTACGGGAGATGCAGTTAGATTTTATCAAGTTAAAAACCCTGTAGGGGGAGTTGCTATTTCTACTTTTGAACTTAGTACAACTTTAGCTACAACTATTACCGCTACAGATACTTCTATTGTATTAACTGATGGTTCAGAGTTTCCTACATCAGGATACATTGTTATTGAATCCACTAATACAGATGCCAATACTGTTGAGTTTGGAAAAATTACTAGTGAAACTATTAAATATACGGGGAGAAGTACGAATACTTTAACGGGCTGTACACGAGGAACAGCGGCTCCTTCTTACGGAGTAACCCCTGAATCTACAAACGCGGTGGCTCATACTTCAGGAGAAAAAATTTATGGATCATATATAATAACCAAGATTGACAGTACTATTCCTTATGCAGGAGAACCATCAACATTACCTGTGAGTGATAGTTTTAGTTTTACTTTAGCCAATGCGGCTAGTAGTGTAGAAACAGGAGGAGGTTTTTTCGTTTTCGGTGGACCTGTCAACGATAGATCATAATGTTTAAATTTATTAAAAAATTATTTGGTAAAAAAGAGGTTTCAATAGTAGAACCTCCTAAGCCAAAACCAACTCATTGCACTGTTCATTCAAGATATATGAAGAGTTGTTCAAGTTGTAATACTATTGTACAAAGGGGATATTAATTATGGCAGGATTTACATACACAACTTTAAAAGCAGCGATTCTAAATTATACTGAAACTGATGCGAATGTTTTGACTACAACTATTGTAGATCAGTTTATTGAAAATGCAGAATTTAGAATTTTTTATGATGTTCCTAGTGATAATAATAGATTTACTAGCGAAGGAAATTTAGCTGTTGATGATAATACTATTAATGTTCCAGGATTAGGAACCAAAGGAAATACTGGAACAGTATTTGTACGTGGGGTAGAAGTTTTTAATAGTACCTCCGCTACTACAGGCCCTGGAACCTGGTTAATTA
>VTLG01009381.1_pt1 | contig 37326 bp, 24 predicted proteins | sample 4694571 | NCBI WGS metagenome assembly VTLG01 (sample SAMN12604809, study PRJNA352737) | marine metagenome | biome: ENVO:00000447; feature: ENVO:00000209|ENVO:00000569|ENVO:01000036; material: ENVO:00002151; isolation source: viral sequences binned using virsorter ...
CACCTACTCCTGTTCCTCCACCACTTCCAGTTCCAGATTCTTGAACAATCTTATGAATCTCAGAGGCGACTAAAACACCATTTACTCTTAATGTACCTTTTGCCATTTTGTTATATCCTAATGTTAAGTTGTATCAGATGATTCCGATGCATTTTCTTCTTCTTCTTTTGTTTCTACCATTTCATCTATATTAAAAAACATTTCCAACACATTCAAATCCGCTGCGGAAAATCCGTCTTCTAATTTCTTCGGCCAGGGAAGTATTTCTGTCTCAAGGTCATGTTCAATGTTAATAAGGTCATTGAATTCTTTCATGAATGGCTCTTGATTATCTCCCTCTACTACAAACTGACCCTCTTCTCCTCCTGGCGTCCCGAACTGTTCTAGGAGTTTCTTTTTTAACTCAGAGTACTCTGTATTCAATTCGTTCAGTTTCTTTACCAAACGATTAATGCGATATGCATCCATAACAGAGAGTTGATCAGAAGAATGAATCTTACCGATTGTTTCAAAATACTGTGTGTTCTCAAACAATGTATTACGAATTTTCATTTCACTTTCCTTTCATTATTGATGAATGATTATTTTCGTTTTCCTTAACTTACTTTATTTATTATGCATCTTCCAATGCTTTTACTTTAGTTTCTAGTGTTTCATTTCTGGTTATTGTAAGTCGTTGTCTATGTAGCTCATTTGGGATTATCGTCTTTCACTTTTTTAATTGCTTTATACCATTCTCCTGTTTTGTCGGCCTTACCTGAAGTCATGTCATGGTACAATAAGTCCAATTGTTCTCTGATTTTGGGATATACTCTTTTTCTTTGGTATTCCAAACTAGCATACTCTTCCAAAAGCCGAGTTTCTTCTGCCTTTAATTCTTTTTCTGTAGGCGATAACCCTCTTGCAGCAATCAAATTATGTTTTGCAATATGAGTTTCGTTTAAAGACGGATTTTCGGGAGTATGATCCGGCATTTCTATTAATTTTAGAATACGTTGTTGCGCCATATTATTTTTTCTCTTTATATATGTAAAAATGTTATAGTCAGCATGCTGTAACTTGTACCATCATGCCACATGACATTACCACCACTCATATAAGCATCAAACCCTATCGTATTGGTTGCAGCCAATTCTACTGGAACTGTAAAAGCATAATCTACCCATCGATCATTATCACTATCCACTCCATAGGTATGTGTTTGAATGTAATGACTACCATTCTTCAACATTCTATGATGAACATATTCATTGTCACCTATCTCCGACATGGTTTTCAAAGAAACTAGGTACGTTCCTGCTTTTACACAAGTAAAAGTATTTGTACTTTTAGTCATAAAATTTGTATTTAAAGCAATCGTGGTTGTATCTAATGGATAATTTACCCATGCCGTCGTTGTAGTAGATTGGGATGCATTCCATCCAGCCCAAACAACATGAGGTTGATTATCATAAATTACTTCGGCATTAGGAGTAATAGTCATTGCAGTAGTGGGAGAACCTGCACCTTCAGCAGTTGTTGCAAATAATAACTCAGTAGGCATATCAGCTCCGTCAGACGGAGTTCCATTTATTTGTGCTTTAATTAGAGCTGCCTCGTGATAATTAGAACCATCATAGGCTTGAAATGATAATCCTCCAATAATAGAATTATCATCAACCAATCCAGGGCTTCCAGCTGTACCATCAGCTTTACTAAATGTTATGTAATTTGAATGTGCTTCTGTATCACTAAATGTATCTAATCTAAGTTCACAATTTGCGCCTTCTTTTACCAAATTTACAAATGATGATGGAACACTTGTGCCGATGCCGACACTTCCAGCAGAGGTAATCGTCATCCTAGTATTAGAACCGCCCGTATAAAACACCATTGAAGAACCACTTCCAATATTACCATTAATCCCTATCGCCATTTGTGACTGGCCAGTTTTCAAAAAAGTAATCTGTGGTTCGACCCCCTCTAAGTCTAATGATGGGCCAGAGGAATTTAGTCCATCTGGATTAGTTGTGCCAATGCCGACATTTCCACTACTCCTAAGCGTCATAACATCAACATCTGCATTAGTAGAAGATGCTATGCCACCATGTCCCAATGAAATAACAAGTGATGACCTTGCATCAGAACCATTTTCTTCCCATCTTCCCAAAGAAAATTGTGCTTGTCCTCCATATTCAGTTCCATCATTAAGTGCAATCTTAAATGCCTTAAATTCATCCACATCAGTACTACCAGAAGCAATAGCATCTCCCCTTATTTCAAAAGCAGTTCCAGCGTTGGTTGCGTGACCAAGAGTGGTTGATTCATTAATACGCAATGTCCCAATAACATGGAGATTATCTGCTGGAGCAGTTGTGCCGATGCCGACTTTTCCATCGTTCATAAATGACACCTTTGCATCAGCAATTGCAGCATTTGAACTATCATCAGTTGCATCAAGTAAAAAGTGCATATCTGGTCGAACATAGCTACTCGTACCTTCTACGTGAATGCGTGCTTTTTGATAATTAGCATTACCATGTAACCCAAAACTAATTCCAGTATATCCCCCATCACTATCAATATCACCAGCAACAAGTAATGGATAGGAAGCGGCTGAAGAAGTTTCAATGTCTAATAGAGTTCTTGGAGCAGTTGTGCCGATGCCGACATATCCATTACTCGCAATCCTCATTTTCTCTGCTGCAGCTTCAGATGCACCAGTTGCGAAAACCAACTCTGTAGCATTGACTGATGCAGAAAATGTTGCATCCGCTTCTGCGTAAATAGATGCACCTACTAATATCGCATCAGTACCAGCAGAATCGAGTGGTGCTTGAAAATCAATCTGACCTAATTTGTTTCCGTCTACTACAGTAGTTTCAGCAGTCGAAAGTAACAACTTACCTGGCGTTGCAGCACCACCTCTGATTTCAAGTTCGTCTGCTGATTCATCCCATTCAGCATATGCACCAGCAGTTGCACCAAAAAACTTAACATCGTGACCAGTATCATTAACACCTACTTGCAACGTACCTTGTACATCTAACTTAGATGCAGGATTGGTTGTTCCAATGCCTACTGTGTCAGCAGATGTATTAACATACATCGTACCTTCATCTATATCGAAATTATTTGTTGCAGATGATAATTTTTCTGCGAGTTCTGCGACTAATGATCCCATTTTATTTTATCCTAGTTTGTAATTGCAATTGCTTTGAATCCTGCGATGATTGAATGTCCTGCACGATTTCCAAGAATTACACTCCATCTATTTGAATCGGCAGTAATACCTATTCCTAATTTTCCATCTGTAAAACTTGAAACAGAAGAATAATTTCCTTCATCTACAACTTCTATTTCTGTACTTATATTTCCTGCATCATATGCACGATGGCCGTAACAATCACTTGCATTATTTGATTCTGCACGAACAAGTATATGTGCAGTTCTATATCCGTCTTCTGTAGCAGTTGCGTGTCTTGCAGAAACGTGTAAATTAAATACTGCTGTTGTGTTCGATGTAAAATCATCCGATGTTAGTAAAGTTGCAATCCCTTCATCTGCAATTTCAATTGAAGTATTAGAAACATCCGTAGATGCTGGTGTAGAATATGATCCAAAATTTCTAACCGCAACAACATGATTTTGAAGTAAATTAACTGATGCATCTATTGTAACATATTGATCATCACGATAATAATCTGTGTCTTCTACCAAAAGCATTCCATTGAGGAATAACATCACTTTGTTGATAAGAGTCATATTATTGACTCTCTGTGAGTGAACTTTACTATATTCTACATTTGCAGAAGCATCAGCAGAATAAGTCAATGCTGAAAAATCCATTCCTTCAAGAACAACATTATTTGCATCTGTTCTTGTTTTGACTCTATATCTTCCAACTGCAAGAGAATTTGAAGTTGGTGAGGCCGTTACATTAATTACATCATCAACATTAAGATCCTGTCCTGTTTTTGTTAATGTATCTTCACTTGCATCATATGATGCACCTGTAACAGAAGTATTGTGATAAGTTGCTTGTGCAGAAGTGATCGTTGTATTGGATTCGATCATCGTTTCTGGAAGAGTTGGATTTGCAAAATTGTAAGAAACTACTTCTACAACATCAGTCGTGGCAACGGCGGTGTTGAATGTTACAGTTGAAGTTCCTGAAAGGGTATAGTCACCAGCTGTACCAGAACCCTCTTTTTGCATTACTCCGTTTAAATAAACAAAGCACGCTTGTTGGTCGAATGCTTGTGAAGGATTGAGAACTGTATTTCCACTCGTCAAATCCGACCCAGCGTGTACGCTTCTGCGTAGATGCTGTTTCGCATTATCGTAACCTCTGAATCCAGAAATGTATTTTACACCCATTGTTTCTAATCCTTTTAAATATTACGCATTCTTCAATACTGAAACTATACAATCAACTGCACTTGCAGCACTTGCTGATACTTCTACTTCATCTCCTGCTTCCATAACAATTTTTCCTTGTACTATCTCTATTGCATCTCCAGCGGGAACCGCTAAGGCCTTACACAAATAAGTAACCGTTGCAGTATTTCTAATTGCAACTGTCACATTTGTTGAAACAGTCAATCTATTAGAAACCATGCACCCAACCATGATCTGTGCTTTTCCAGAATCCAAACCCGCTACCCCTGTAGGATTGCCCGCTGTTGCGGCACCATCAATCATGTGATACGTTGTAGTACCTATGGATTGAGCTTGATAATTAATAAATGTTGTTGCCATTTTTTTATCTCTTAAAAGTTATATTAATATTTATTTACCCTAATGCAATTGCCATCGCAACAGAAAAAGATTCTGATGGTATATTTTCCCAAGAAGTTCCCGATGTAACAAATTCATATTTGGTATCAGTTGAATTAAATCTCATAGCACCAACTGTAGCTGCCGGAACAGTTGCACTTGCAGATGAACCAGGCCTTTGAGCAGTTGTTCCTACTGGTACTACAAATTGCCCCGTAGTATCAATTTTTGTAGAATCATTTAGTTTCCAATAATTGTCTGTATCATCCCAAGTTAATGAATGAATTGCTGTATCGCCAGGAATTATAAGTCCAGCATCATCTGTAGCTGCATCTGTTTGTGGACCAACCCATGAAAACGTTCTTGTTGTAGAATCACCAACTCCAGTTATGTTTGCTCCTGCAATTGTTTGTGCAGTAAATACATTAGTTCCATTAGCAGAAACTTTTACTAACTGTTCAGATACAATTGCAGTTCCAGTTGATGCAACAACAAAAATTACCTGACCGTTATTCAATGTATGTCCAGTAGAAGTAACAACAGCTGGATTTGCAGCAGTATAAGTTGCACCTGTCACAACTGCACTTTGTGCTCCCAGAACCATTGCAGTGTCTCTTGCAAGAGTCGTAGTAGTATTAATTTGTGTTGTTGTTCCAAGAACAGAAAGATTTCCCCCAACTGATAAGTCTCTTCCAACTACCGTATCCCCCGATTGTTCTACTGTAAAAATATCTGCTGAACTATTTGCAACTCTTACTGCAACCGCTGTTGCATTAGCAGTATTGTATTGAATCTTGAGTGCTTCACCTCTTGCAGAATCAGCAGTATTGGTTGTGGATAATGAAATTAATTGTCCTGTATGTGCTGCTGCGGTATCTACATTAAAAGCATCACCAGTAGTAAGACCTGTTGGTGCAATTTCTACAATATTCTTGGTTGTTGCAACAGAATCTATTCTTAAAGACGAATTTGCAGTAACATGATCAGTATCAATTTTAACACCAGTAGTTCCACTACCTGCTTGAACAACACTAAGAATGGTTGCATCTGCAGCGGACATTGAAGAACCACTTTGATTAATTTCTACAATTTTACCGCCCTCTATTAAATTATTAGAAGATGAGGTGATGAACATTCCTTTTCCACCAGTAAGTGCAGGAAAGGTATGAAATTCACTAGTTCCAGTAGTTGTAGCGGCATTTATCGTTATAGCATTAGTTGATGTTTGGTCTGCATTTATCTCTAAAGAATATTTTCCATCAGCATCAGTAGAATCAATATATAATCCCCTACCAGATGCATGAGTAAGATTTAGAACTGTTAACCCAGCAGAACTTGTTGCATCACCAGATTGTGTAACTTTTACCAAATCTCTCGCTGTTGCATCAGTTGAAGCAGAAGATACCTGTAACAAAGAACCACTAGTCAAAGCATTATTTGTCATACTAACAGAAGTATTTGTAGCAGCAGTTGTAGTAATTCCTAATGTATTTCCACCTTCAGAACCATTTCCAACCATTGTTGTTTTTTGGAAATGTCCTTCTGCAAATTGAAAACTTGTATTTCCTAAATGACTTGAATTGTTAGTTGTAGGAACAACATTACTTGCTAATGTAGCGGTAACTGTAAGTTGATCAGTTATTGCAGAACCTAAAACCGTATTACCAGATACAGTTAAATCTTCAGCAATATCTACATCTGCACTAAAAATAGATTTTAGTAAAGCTTTGACACCACCAGTTGTATAAATTGAGGCTTTAGTTGCATCTGCTGCGAGAGCAGAAGTAACAGTAACAGCACTTGTTGATGTGCCATGTATAACTGAGATGGTATTCAGTGAAGCTTGATTTGCAGTATAATTTGAATTATCATCACGTAAAACAATTGTATTTGCCGTGATATCTTCTGTTGCCTGATTGAGTGTAGTGTTTACTTCATTTGTGCGGATTCTCCACGTATCAAACGTGTCCGTAACAGCAACATTACTTCTATTTACACCTGCCATTGATTATCTCTCTGAATGTGAATTTTTAGCATATTTTTAATTTCTTGCATTTCATCACGAAGGGACAATAATTCTTGAATTTGTTCCTTCATAATATTTATATCATTTAATTTATTTCGGAAATCTCTTTTTCTTTGAAATTCTTCACGATGAGCTTGTAAAACATTAACATCACTAGAAAGTAAGGCTTGATTATTCATATCCCTTACAATTCCTACTCTGTCCGTTTTTGCAAACATATTAAAAATCTAACGCTATCGCTTTCATGTCCTTAACTTTAGGAATGATTGCAGTTGAAGATGATCCCAAAACAATTTTAATTGAAAAGGTTTTGAAATTATCATAAGTTTTTCCCGATGATGTATATGTTATTGAGTTGGCCGTAGACCTATACATATATTCTTTAACATCACTTTCATTAGCAGAAAACAAATTACTATCTGTCTCCTGAACAAATAATGTATATGGTTTATCCTCAAAATTTTGTGGGTCATCTGCATTATGTACTCTATAATAAACCTTGACATCTGTATTTTTTGGTTTGTATGCATTTAGAATAACTTTAATATCTTGTGCATCAAAACCATCTTTCAACGTAACTCTACGAGAAATATATCTTGTTTTACAATTTCCACCATCCGAACCAAGTTCATCTCGAATGGATATTGTCCCATTTGATCCACCTGTAAGTGTTACAGAAGCATCTTCATAATAACCAGAACCTGCCGAACTAATATAAGCAGAAGATATAACTCCACTCCCATCAGTGACAATAGTTACATTAGCCGATGACCCACCTGTACCAGTGATAGAAAATGCACCATTTGTATATCCAGAACCACTAGCAGTTACAACCACATCTGAATTTGTAAAAGAACCACGATTGATTTCATTTTCCACTGTTATCAAATTGATACGTGACATATCTATTGCAGGAGAAATCTTTGAATCATTGGAAGTCATCACTGCACGAAGATAAAAATTATTTGCAGAATAACTTACAGCAGATGAAGAAGTATTTGCAGAAGAAATAACTTTTTTCTGTGCAGTTAATGTGATATTTCTATTTGCAGAAAAAGAAGCAAAAGAAGAATCTATTTGAGATGTTCTTGTTGCATCTGAAGTAACAGTTGATGTTTGTGGAATTCCCTTATACGAATAAGACAATGCAGTATTTGAAAAATTCAATTCACTTGTTGACAGTTTAAATACATCATAATTTATTCCTGAAGTATTTCCAGACAACGGTTTGCCTTCCATAGACAAATATACAGAATGAGAACCAGTATCAAAATTACAACGATTGACTCTAAACATCATCTGTTTTTCTACATTTGGTTGCCAGATTGATGAATTTTGTGGTTCATAAAAGGCCTGACAATATGGTTGTAATGAAACTTTAGTACTAGCAGTACCTCTTACTATTTGTCCCAAACTTGATACATGAACTTGATATTTCTCTGAGGGAGAAGTCAAACAAAGTGCATATTCATCGGGATATAGATATACTGGCGATTCAAATGTAAATCGTGTATAAGTTGTTGTAGTTGCCATGCTCGGAGCACTTACATTTGCATTTGTTTCTGCTCCGTTTAATGTTACCTCTCCAAATGGAACAATTTGAGAAGAACTTGGTGCCTCATTTACAACAGGACGAACTTGAAGAGTAACGGGCAAAATAGAATCAGTAAATGCAAAAAATACATCAACACTATCCACAAACACACCATTTTCATGTTGGTTTCTATCAACAATAAATGTTTGTGATAATGGATTTACAAAGTTTGTAGAAGTTGAAATTCGATTTATAGTATCTTGTGTAACACTAGAATCTTTTACATTTTCACGTTTTGCTTCTTGTGGCCGAGTTGCAGATATTCTACCTTGTCTGGTTTCAAGTAATCCCGCTACTCTAAATATTTTTTCTGCAACCGAAACGGTTTCCGAAACATTATCAGTAGAACTATCCGTCAAACGGAATAATCTATCACCCGCTCTAAAAGTTGAAACTGGTATTGTTAATTCTCCACCAACAACCCCATTAATATTCGCTGTTATTGATTCATTGTATACTGGAAAAGTCGTTCCAGCATTAGTAATACTTCCATTCGCTTTTGCAGAACCAACCCCCGAAAAAAGTTCTCCCGAAGCAAAAGCTCCTGTATGAGAAACAGTTGGAGAACCAACAAATGCACCACTTACACTACCAGAGCCCGTCATTGATGTTGCAATTGTTCCTGAAATACTATTAACAGTTATTGTTTTGTTGGTTGTATTAATAGATTCCAATTTTGAAGTTACAGTATGTGTAGCATTTGCAAACGATATCGTTTCACCTATAGAAACATTTGCATGAGCAGTAGCGCTTGACATAGTAACTTCTTGAACAATATCAGAAATTAAAATAGATGTTGTATTTTGATATAATGCAATTGCAGTTGCATTTACAGAATCACCATCACCATTTATATTTGTCTGTGTCAATGTTACTTGTTCTCCTGTTCTCGTATTAAACACACCAGAATTAGCAGAACTAGTATTTGCAGTATATGTCAACACATGAGCTGCCTTAGTATTAGCAGATACTCCTTGATTATCAAAAAATGGAAACAATGTTGCGTTTGGTTTCACACCCTTTGCAAGAAATTGAATTCGTTGTTCTCTTATAAAAGGAATAATAGAAATACTTACAGAACGAATTCCTACTGAACGTTTAATGGTTTCTGGTGGTTTGACAGAAACAATACCTGTTCTTGTTTTATTTTCTTCCGTAGTCTTTGCAAAACGAGAAATTGTATTTGAAGTAGATGTTGTTTTTCTTGTTTTTATTAAATTATCATCATTCGTTGAAACACCACTCCAAGAAAAACTCCAATCATCCCATTGTTTTCCAAAACCATTTTCATTTCCTTGTACCCAATGATCATTCAACCCTTCAAGATTTATAAGAACAATTGGTCTACCAACTTCTGAAAACCACACATCACTGGGCGGAGTTAACGTAAGTTGTCCATTGAATTGTGTTGTCCCAAACGGATTAATTGTTTCTGTATTACTGGACAATGGTTGAACAACCAAATTTGAAGACGAATAATTGAGTGTTACCAAATCACCTGTTTTAGTTGTATTAGCACTTGAACCAGTAGAATCATGTGTAAACTTGTAAGAGTCAGAATAAAAAGAAGGTCGTAATTCTTTCATTTCAAAATCAATTGCGGCCTGGAAATCTTCATTTGAAACATCTCCAATATTATGTCCATTGAATGAATCTACAAGAACGCCATTTTTAAATCTTTCTGTTCCTGTAACATCATCTTTAATTGAGAAATCATTTGCTTCTTTTTCCAAGAGACTCAGAGCAGTATAATATTCTATAGCGTCAACTCTTTTTTCAATCTTACCAATATCTCGCATAGTGAATCTGCGATTATCAATATACTGAGTGTCTACATCACTTGCATTGAAAGTATAAGGTGGAATATCAAGATTATAAAGAGTCATCGAATCTTCATCATCAGATGGAAGTATTGGATTTTCGCTAGATACACCTTCTATGACTTTAAAAACTCTATCTTTTGTTAAAGTCATTTTATCGTTTCTTCCCAAATAATAAACTACATTTGCAGACATACTCACATCTGCATCGGGAATATCACGATTCGTTACTAAAGTACCAGAAGAACCTCTCGATTTATATGGTCTAAAATCTATACAATCCCTCAATTCTTTTCGTACACCTGTAATCGGACTTATAAAGGCCGGAATGTTTTCATATGTTATTCCTGTATAAGATTCGCCCGAAGCGAAACCATGTTGACTTCCATGTTCGAAATAATTATATAATACTAAAACATTATTAGCTGGTAATGGTTGTCCCGCTTTTAAAGTAATAGAAGCGTGGTCAAGAAAATTGTCTTTTTGTCCACCATTAAAAATATATCTTGATGTAATATTATTAGTATGTGATGTATCCCCCACAGATGCTGCCAATAAAGATGTAGAAAATTGTTGATCTGGAGTTCCTGAAGTATTATTATTAGCTTCAATTATTGAATTAATAGAAAGTACATCCGAAATTTGTAACGATTGTGTTCCTGAAAAAGGAGCAACAACAAACTGTCCATTTGCAAGACGGTCATCCGAATTTGTTAAAAGATTAGTATTATTTGTCGTATCTTTTATATTTGAACCAGAATTTGGAACAGTAGAGTTTTTTAAAGTCTTTGTTTTTTGTGTAAGACCACTACTAGTATCAAGTGTTGCGTAAATACGTGCTCCAAAAGTTGCAGAAGTGCCTCCATCTATTAAGTCAAAAGTAGTTCCATTTCTTTTCGCAGTAAATACTAATTCTTCATTACTTGTAGCAGATACAGTACATTCTAAAATTTGCCCTACAGCTGGAAAATTATCACCTTCTGTAGTATTAGTACTTTCACCAGTTAATCTTACAGAAGAAGGTTGAGTTCTTACAACAACAATAAAATTTGATTGGGGCGATTCAAGATTTGTACCTCCCGATTTACCTTCGGTTTCAAACTTATAATTTCCAGTTTGTGTGAGTGTTAATTTAACTACACTCCCAGAAACCGCAAAATCTGCATCAAATACTTTTTTCAATTGATAAGAAAGTCCTTCAGAATTTAAACCCTTTGTATTATTAATTCCAATCGGAAATACTAAAGAATTAAAATTTGTATCATATAATTTTGTATTACTTGATGCATCTTGCTGATTTACTTTACTCGTAAGGTCAACATCCATTGAAGGTCTACCAGCAATTGAATATCCTGTCCCAGAATTAGCTAACGATTCAATTTCTCTATTTGAAAAATTAATAGTTATTGCATCAGAAGTTGATGCACCCGCTGAAAATCCATATTCAAGAATTGCAAGTGGTCGACTACTTCCTGACAATTCACCCAATATTCTTGTTCCATCTTCATTTAAAATATCACTACCAGCATCAGTACCAACAGCATCAGAACCATCTAATAACATATAAACATCACCAGCATTTGTAGTATCTACAATTGTTCGTGTTTCACCTAACAATGTCATTTTTGCACCATCATAAGCCCCAGATACTCTTGATGATTCAGTAGTACTAAGTTCTATTGATGTTGCACCAGCAGCATATGCTGCACCAACATTGAATGACACGGGCGACAATTGTGTATCAAAAAGATATGTGTCAAAAACAGCCGTATTACTAGATGAAACGTTAGTGAATGTTCCAGAGACATAATCTATTTGTCTTATTCTTGTTGTGCCAATTTTTGTAGAATCATATAAATTCTGCGTAGCATTAGATATATCTCCCACTTTAACACAATGTATATCATATTGGTCAGTCAATGTTTCTGGATTTAATATCATTCCTGTACCACTACCAAAATCTACATTAGTCACTCTTAGATTATTTCCAAAATTTGGATTTATTGGAACAGATGTTTCAGTTGTTGTGTTTCTTCCTTTTTTAAGATCAACATAATTAACACCAATACTTTCAAATTCAAATCCCTTTACATATGCTTTGCCAGGTTCCATCGCTGCAGAAACACGATTTCTATTAAAAATCGTCTGTGATGTTCCATTTCCCAATGCATTTGATACAACCATAGAAGTTGCATTAGTGATAGAAGAAACATTTGCATAAGATGAAGTCGCCGAAGACACATAGATAGAATCTCCCACTTCAAATTCATTTGTAAAATCTGTATTTGTACCAGTAATAGTCGTATCAGAAGAAGCGACAGTAATACCAGAAGCTCCTTGGTGATCTAAAATTTGAATAGGAAATGGTCTTATTGTATAATCACCAGATTCATCAAATGTTCTTCTGGCCAACATTTTTTCAATTTCACCATATACTGGATATTTTACATGTTTGGTTGGTACACCATTTTCCACACGCATAATTTCAATAAAATCTGTACTTGCATTTGCAACAACTGGATCAGTTGATGACATTTCTTTTTTTGCAAGCGTGAGAGCTATCTTAAAACGAGTTGCGCCAGGAGCGTTTGAATTTGTTGTTCCGGCCGCAGGGTCAAGCAAGGAAGTATCAGAAGAACTATCTACAATAGATTCTGTAACCGCTAACCCTATACGATAAGTTGGTGTGTTATTATATTTTTCAAGAACAAGAGTTTGTGCAGTTGTCAGAACAAAAAATCCATTTACAAAATATACTCCACGATTTATACTAACAATAGATGCAGTTCCAGTATGACTAACGGCTGCAGTTGTTGATGCTGTTACTGTTCCTTCAAGATATACAGCAGAACTCGCAGAAAATGTATCCCCCGACAAATATTTAATTATAAGAGTTGGAGCATCAGAACCAATTGCATCCACAACAGCTAGAACTTGTGCTCTTGCAACTCCAGCACCTACCGTTGCACTTGTATCATTAATTATTCCCCCGGCCCATGCCGATGCAGTAGCGGTAGTATCAAGTTTAAGAAAAGATACTTCCGTATCAAGTGTGAGTTCACCCCCAAGAACTTTACTACCATCCTTGAAGATGTGGTCACCAAATCTTGATACTTGTTTTTGAAGAATTGTCTGAAGTTGAGTTAATTCTCTTCCTTGAACAGCATAACTTGGACGAAAAAGGACTCGTACAAATCCTTTATCTTCATCAAAATCATCATAATAAGGATTTACATTGAAATCTGTAGTAACAGTGGCCATTTATTTTTTTCTTAGAATTCTATTATAAGTTTAATATCTTCTGTTTGGTCTGAAGCACGAGCAACAGGAGCACGATTTTCAATATAAATTACATCTCCAGAACCAATTTGCATATCACCATTAGCAACATTGACTAATCTTAAATTTTGATTATTACCCGAACCAAATCTTACTAATGCTTGTGCATTAGATGCTCCAGCAAAACCACTAGCAACATTTGCAGTAGTACACTGAAAAGAACCAGGCTTACCATCATACCCAACACTTGAATTAGCACCATTGGTAACATCAATAACACGAATAGTACTTGAAGTTGCATTTACATCTACAACATATGCAGATGCACCATTTGCACCAATATCATTTTGAGTTATTGTAATATCACCATCAATGGCTGCAGTATTTGCAGTATAAGTAAATGTTTTTGATTGTGTAGCAGTGGTTCCAGTATATTTTGCATATGCCCCATCTGAATTTGGATCTGCTAGTAATCCAATTTTACGAAAATCATTCGTTGTTGTGAATTTTCCAGATTCATCTTGTGTCAATTTTGTATTAACCATAATAAAATATCCACCCAACTCTGAAACAGCGTCATATCCATGTCCACCTTTTGGTGGAATAATAGGTGTGATGGCTGCACTTGCTCCTGCACCTGTTCCTTGTTGTAAAACATTTAAAGTTGCTGTAGTAAAACTATTACCAGTACTAACAACTGTCACACCACCAACTGAATTAGCAGCAGCACTATTTGAAGTCAACACAAGTTCTTGCCCATGTCCATCACCGATAATTTGGAGATATGGTGCAATATTTGCAGTCAATGTTCCTGTTAAAGTGATAGACCCCAATGTTGGAGTTACAACAAGGGTCATTCTTGAATTACCAGAATCCCAAGTACTATCTGTAACTTTTCTAACGTATGAAGTTCCTCCAAAGGTAAAATATACAGAAGAATTATTATATCTGTCATCAGCTGTCAAGCCGGGACTTGAAAGTATGAGAGATGTTGTAGTACTTCCAGTATTATAGATTGAAATATTGTTTTCAAAATGGTAATTTGCACCATCTTCAGTAATATCAAATACATCTAATGCACCATCAACTGTATTATACTCTATTGTCGCTTGGTCTGAACCATCATTCTTTGTTCCACCTGTTCCCAATCCCCCAGCGGTTGCAGTATTTCCAAGTGCATTTGCATCTCGAATTTGTTTTACAGGAATGTAACTTGATGTCACAAACTTGAGAGCATCAGATGCAGAAATAGAATACATATATTTCCATACATATCCATCAGCTAATGCCGCAGGAGCTCCAGCAGTTGTAGTTACATGTGTTGGTTCAGTCGTAGATGGTTGAGGAACACTCGATTCATTCTTATTGTTGTGTAAACACTTATAAACATTAAAATTACTATTCATAACATACATTGGATACAAAACACCTGTACCTGTACTAATTGTTTGACCAGTTCTTTCTGTCAACAAATTTGTCATAGTTTCTTTATCATCATACATTGCATAATGTCTTCCTTCAGTCCAGTTATGTCTTGTTATAACATGACTTGCATCAGAAGAAGATACTTTTTTCGCTGCAATCATATCCTTCCAATGTGTATAAGAAGTATTTGCAGTAGTATCTGAGGATGGATTGGCTGCAGTTGCAGGATTTGGAACATTTACATCACTAAATGAACCAGACCATGCATCTGATTTGCCAATAAACATATAAATGTTTGTATTCAGAAGCCCTTGTGCATCAGTAACAGAAGTTCCTCCGTACAATTCAGTTTCAAGAAACATTTCCCTGAACTGTTTTGCGTTATGAATTCTAAAATTTTGTGTAACTAATGCGGCCACTGTTTTTTCTCCTAATGTTTATTCTTATATTATTTATACGGAAACTCTTTGGTCTACTCTGTGTTTAAAGTATCCAAATCCGTTATTTCCTGTCTGTCTTACGTAATCAAATGGTTGGTCAAAAGTCAATACTCCAGCATTTACCCCAGATTCTTCTAACATAATATTATCCTCATCTTCAAGAACTATATTGTCTTCCCCTGCGGTTGTTTCATCTTTAAGATATGACCCCAAGACAACTTTTCTTTCCGCTTCCGACAATACAATTCTTCCCCCATGATCTTCAGATATCATGACAATCTCTTCTTCTAACAACTTTCCAAGATTTGAAGATGTTCCACTATAAGAACCATGAGTTGGTGATAAAGAATCTTCCAAAAGAATTTCATCTCCATCTTCCAAGAGCAACCCATCTTGATCTATAATGATATTATATGGGTCAAACTCAAGAACAGTATCGGGAGTTAAAGAAGATAAATCATCTATATGATGATGATAAAGATAAGGATCAATTTCATAATCAGAATATTCACCAATATATTCTTTATTCAATAGACTAATTGGTAATCCAGAAGATGTAGATTTTCCAGGCCGATATATTTTACCATTTGCTGTTATTGTAACGGTATCAGAAGTTACATCATCTGTATCAATATCCAATGAACCATAAGCAGTAAGTGATATTGGGTCACCCAATGTAAAAATAGAAATATCTTCATTCAACATAATACCATCTGTTTCAAGTAATATATTATCTCCTGCATCAGCAGTACCATCTGTACTATTAATAAGTATTGAACTATTTTCAATATCTACATCTGAAACCGAAAATAATTTACCATTTAATGTATCAACATTTGTTCCTTCAAAATCATCCAAATAAATTTCATCATTTTCATGAAAATAATGTGGTTCTGATGTATGTATCGTTATTTTCGTTTGTTCTGCAAGAATTTTATTTCCGTCTTCAAGTAAAAATGTTCCACCCTCATCTGTAGCATATTCAAGATATAAATCAGAATCACGATAAAATGTACTAATATCTTTGACTGACATAAGTGAAAAGAATTCTGCTGGTATTCCATTTGTAGATGCAAGTCGTTGGAGATATTCAATGACACTTGCAATAATTTTATCTGGAAGAAATTCTGAATTTTGAACTTCTCTTGGAATTTCTGCAAGAATTTTATCATCATCTTCTCCTATTATAACTCCACCATCTTCATAATATAGATATCGGTCATATGATGTAACATCTCCATAATAAACAGAATTATCAAGAAAGAGATCCAATTGAACTTCTTTATTCATGAATGTTTCGGCTGTCACATAAAGATTATTCAAAACTTCAGAAATCAATTGTAAAGACAAATCACGATATTGTGTCAAACCTGTAATTAAAACTGAATTTATATTATTCAATCCTCTATCAAACATTGCAGCATTTAACAATGTTGCAATAGAAACTTCACCAAATAATTTATGGCCTGCTGGATGGATAAGTTTTAAAACATCTTGTCTCCAAACATTAATTGAGTCCGCTGTTTTGATAACATATGAAAAATCTTGATAATAATCACTATCTTGAATTTTCTTAATAGAACTTGGTTTTCCCGATTCATCCGAAAATACACCATCTTTTGTTTTTGAATCTGTCATAACTGCAACGAGAGTCGCAGCAGTAGAAGAAGATGATGCATTGGTGGATGCTGTCACTGTTGGAGGAGTTATATATCCAAAACCCGATTCAGTTATCGTAATATCAGATATTGTCCCACCCAATGCACCCATTGTAAATGCTCCATTTTTTCCAAAAAATCCACCATTTGTTGAATCTGGTTCAAATAAACTTTTATAATAATTATTTGTAGCCGATGCAGAAGGAAGCGCTTCATATCCCAAACCATGAGATGTAATAGAAACGGCGTTTATTGCACCAAAAGTCTGTGTCTCAAATACAAGTGAATTTTTAATTACATTATTTGCATTATTAGTTAAAGACAACGTACCCGAAACCGCTTCTGATCCAGAAGTTGAAGTTGTCGTAAATACTGTAGAATTAACATATGTTGCTTGAAAAGACGAATTATCATCAATTGTACCATGTAGAGAACCAGCGAAATCTATAGTAATATATTGTGTGCCTGAACTTGGTAAATTATGACCACTTGATACAGTTGCAGTTATAGTCGAACCACTTCTTACATATGTTCCTGTTTTTTCTGCAATAGTATTACCAGCCGTATCGTAATCGGTAGCATTAATCATAACATCTGTTGTAGATGCTGTAAATGAAGAATCGTCAATAACAACAGCTGTTGCTCCTGCGATAGAAAATCCATTAGAATCAAACAAATATAAAGTATCAGTATCCGCAAAAGTTATCAATTCAAGTGTTTCATTTATAATATAATCATTGGCATCAGCAGTACCACCATCAGTACTATTAATTGCAATGTATCCACTATCATCCTCTAAACCAAAACGTGAAGTAGCATTTCCACGATCATATATTACTAATTCTGAATTTGTAATAGAAATAACTTCTCCAATTTTAGTACTATCTGCATATGTTGATGCATTTCCAACAATATATCCTGTTGAAACTTCTATACTAAAAGGAAGTGCCGTTGATGCTCCAGAAACATTAAAACTCGTTGTTCCTATAAACTCTTTAAGAGTAGATGTGACCACATCTAATTGATATGTGTTTTTTAATTGAGATATCTTCGCTGCAGCAGTAGCATCTACATTGGTATCAGTATTATCAAAAACTAAAACATCATTAACTTGATATCCATTTCCCGAATTTGAAACTGTTATATTTGTAATTTGGTCGGCTGTCGTTGCACTAACGTTCGCTGTTGCACCATATCCCACATTAGTTGAATCAGTAATCGTGAGAGGGTCGCCTACTTCATATCCAGTACCTCCATCTGTTATAGTAACATCTGTAAATTGTGAACTAATGGTTGCAGAAACAACAACTCCTGCAGCAGTTGTAGCAGTAATTGTTTCCCCAATAGTAAATGTACCAACCCTATCTGTAATAACTAATTCGATAATTGAAATTGTACCAAGTTTTCTTTCAGTAACAGTTGATACAAAAGCAGTTGAACCAGAAGTTGAACCAGTGATCGACAAGCCATTGAAATTTAAATAATTTGAGTCATATACTAATTGCAATACAATATCTTGTGACCATTTACCATCAGAAATTTTTAAAAGGTCATTTTTTGGATAATAGAGGTCTAAATTTTCTTGGTCAAATAACAATCTAAATAAGGTTCTTACAGATTTTTCACTACCTTTAGAACGATAAAAATCTTTTAAATGTTGAATAAACATTCTCAAATCTACAGAAGCCGAATCTCTAATATTCGGATATAATTCTTTTTTGTATGATTTAAGAACTCCCTCACTTGTAGTAGTGGGGTCTATCAATTCAGAAAAAGTTTTGAGTGCATTTACTGGATTACGAACAATTTTTGTAACATCTCCACGAGCTGCAGAAGTACTTCCAACAAGAGTATCATCAGAAGAAAAGTCAAGAGTATTTGTGGGTTCTAAAAATAACTTATTAAACCCCGAAAAAACACCTGTTGCCTTAACTGTTGCAGTTGCACCAGTACTTGAACCTGTTACAGTTTCACCCACAGTGAAAGTATATGCAGTTTCATAACCAGTAGTAATTCCATAATAGACACAAATAGATTCTAAAAATTCAAAATAATTTTTTGTGAATTTCTCAAATAGAGGATATTCTTCCGATATAAAAGACGGAAGTTGCTCTGAAACTTGAGATACGGCTTTTGCGGTTATTTTAGCAGACATATGTTATTAATAAACAGTAGTAGAACCAGTAGATGTACCAGTTGTTGTTGACGAAACAGTTCCAGTAGAACTAGTTGATGTAACAGTTGTTCCAGTTCCAGCATCATCTTGCATTGTTACCGTAATATTAGTGTTAGAAATTTCAAATATTTGACTTCTAACTGGTATTAAATCATTAATCGCTGGTTGAATTGTAAAATCCAAAGTTGACCCAAGAAAAGAATTTGGTTTGAATGATGAAATAGAAATATATCCATTTGAATATGTAACTAATCCTGCACTATCTGAAAGGACAATTTTATCCGAACCAGAAAGATAATAAATCCGTAACACACCATTTAAATCATCAAAATAACATGTATCATAAGTAGTTCCGGCCGCATCAGTAAAAGAAAATGCAGTAGAAGTTACAGCACCATCATATGTTGTAGATGGATTGTAAATAGCGTTATTGAAACTAACTGTGTAAGTATTGTTTGCAGTAGTAGAAGGAATAAACCCCTTTTTTGCTTTAATCGTTGTCAAGTTATTAATAACAGATGTTTCAGTAGCATCTATATCTTTAGAAAATGTAGAATATCTAAAAATTGACCCAAATTTCAATAAATTATTTGTTTTATAAGATTGAATCTTATCAATTACCAATTCCGCTATTCTTCCCGATGAAAGTGTTGTTAAACGAGAATCATATTTTACTGTAAGAGAAAGTACCAAATCAATAATATCTGGGTCAACTATTTCTGGAGTAATTGCAAGAACATTATAAGAAGAAACTGCACTTTTGATTGCTGCAATCTGCGCCACCGACAAAGAAGTAGCTCCCGCTGGTTTTGCAGAAATGAAAACTTTTCCATATTGAGGTATATCGTTGTCTTGTCCTCCCCAAACAGAAACACTATCTAATCCTGAAACATCTCTTTCAATAATTGACTTATAATCATCCGTTGTAACTGCACGATTTTGTGCTTCATAATTTTTGGGTGCATTGAATTTTATTTGGTCAATAGTTTCCCTATCTGTACCACCAACAGCAGCATTTGAAGTTGCAACCGATATTTCAGTATATCCACTAATCGAACCGGCTGCAGAAAATGTATTTGCACCATTTACATCTGCACCTTCTGTCACCAAAGCAGATAACAAGATTATGTTTCCTGTTACTGGTTTTCTTCCTAAAACACCATCACCAAAATCTACACGAAATTGTCCCGATGTATCTTCACTTAAAAAATAAACATTAGATGTGGAATTGATTGTTGTTATGTCTGTCGCCTTCGTATAAACGGCTGTATTCGTATCTATTGTTGATTCTTGTATTGTTACTGTCAAAGAATCTGTATCTGTATTTGCGTTTGGTAACACAAATTTTTGTTCTGTATTGCTTGTATTTGCTGTATATCTAAATGTTAAAGGAATTCCTTGTGTCAATTCTACACCAGATGCAGTATATGTTATTGGGGAACCAGAAGGAACTATTGTATGTGAATTAGATGTGCAAAATACATAAGATGTGCCATTGACAGTTGAAGTAAATTGTGTATTCTTATCAATGGTAATGGTTGCTGGCGTATCAGTTGGTGTAACAGTTATGGCAACATTTGCTTTAGAACCGACAGATGAACGTGGAGTATAACCCAACATTCCCGCTTTTGCAACAACTGAATTTCTTAATTGTGCAGAATCAAGAAATGCTTCACTTGCAAGCATATTCATATAATATGCATTATAATGTGTATTATAAGCAAGAACATCCAGCATCACTGAAATTGCAGAACCATTAAAATCATGGTCTGTAAACTCACTTTGTGATGCGAAATAATCTTTTAAGTTTGTTTTTATCGTATCAAAATCCAATTCTGTAATATTGAGTTTAGTAATTTCTGCCATTATAGTCGTTCAAAATAGGTTTCTAATTTTTGTGGTTCCGCTTCTGATGAAACATTAAAAAGAATATTCACCAAATATCTGTTTTGTTCTTCTTGCGCTTCTACATTTATACCAATAACTTGTGCTCGTGGCTCGTGTCGTTTGACAGCTTCTTCAATTTCCGTCTTCATTCGTTCTTCTGTAATTGGATTCATAGGTTCAAACAACAACGCACGAATATTTGACCCAAATTCGGGTTGAAACATTCGTTCATTGAAATTTGTTTTAAGAATCCCAACAATCGCCCTTTTAACAGCTGTTGCACCAGTAGATTTTCCAATGTCTCCGTTCATAGGATTTGCAAACATTGAAAATGCAAGATCTTTATATGTTCTTGTTGATATGGCCATAGTACTTTTATTTATTTACCGGCAGCGAGTAAAGTCATTAATGGTTTTATACTTGCACTTCCACCCATCATCATCATTCCAACACAAAAATCAAGACTATCGGGCGGTCTTCCAGTAGCGGATGATAATGCATTTTTAACTGCTTCATTACCACCAGTTGTTCCGTCTGGAATTGTTAATACATAAACTCCAGCTTGTGGAAGTCCAACAGAAAATAATGCAAGAATTTTTTGTAATGCTTGATTGATATGATCTAATTCTTTAATTTTACCATCAAGAAATTCTATAACACCATCTAGTGCAGATGAAGTATCTCCGGCCATTCCTCTTAATGAAGCGGAAAAAGTATCAATCGCTGCAAAAAATGTTTTGAAATCTCCTATAAGATCTGTCAGTTTTGCGGCTTTGAAATTTGGTGGTGGAGCGTCCTTTTTCTTTGGTTCAAATATCGTTCCAATAACTGAAGTTTTTACAACATAATCAAATCCACCTACATTGAGCGTTTCTGTGATATCTTCTGTACTTGATACCGTAAGAAGTACTTTGCCCCCTTCTCTTACTACTTTAGTATTTGCGACCTTAGCTTCATCTATAGTCAAATCTTCAAAATATTTGTAATCATTGTAGGGAGGCCCCGTTATGACTTCTGAAGAATTTTGGTCAATATATGTATTTCTTTTTTCGTAATAATGAACCTTTTGAAGAGATGAACCCGCTCCTATGTTAGAAAATGCAATATGGTCTAATTCAGATGCACCAGTGATTGTGATTTGAGCAGTTTGATATATCTCACTCTCTTCAGTCCGCTGGAATGGTGTCCCAGCGGCTATGGTTTCCTCCATGAAGGCCGTATTTTCAACCGCAGAAACATACCCCATTGCTCTTGCACCAAATTTTGCACGTGGCCCAACAACAAAGTCTCCAACTTCAAACATCTTATTAAAATTATATTCTATTCCCATTGGTTTTAAAGTTTCTTTATCTGTTACTGTTCCCCTTACACCAGTTATATCTTCTACATTAAATACAACATTATGTTTTGATGGATCTTCTACTTGAAATAATGCTGCCTCAACCACATTTCCAAGTTGTTGCATTCCTTTTGTAAGTAATCCATTATCTCCACCAAAGAACTGTACCAATGCCTCAACTGCACCCTTCAAACTAGGAAGGTTCTTTGTCATATCACTAAACCCAATGATTATAACCAACGCACCAACATCAGCACTTGAAGAAAATTGTGGCCTACGGTCATCTAATTCATCATCCATTGCAGATATTATCTGTGCAATTATCTGACTAGGAGTCATCTTGTGCATTCCGAAAATGGGATCTGTTTCACATGCAGAATCATCATTTGCATTATCTGTTCTAGCTGCAGGCGGAAGTGCTTTTCCTATAGAAACCATATATGATGTCTTCTTCAAGTTTGCAGGATCATCTTCTCCAAGAAATTCTTTTGTCCATGCCGCAAACTCTTCTGCCAATCCTGCGGCTGCAGCTGCAGTATACGATGCTGCAATTCCAACAGACCCTACTGCAAGTTTAATGGGATTACCATCTGCATCTTTAGGAAGAACTTCTTTTCCAGTTGGAGTAATTTCTATAACATGAAAACCAGTTCCTTGAAAATCGGCAGTAAATTTATCAATCTCATCTGCAATTGTATTCAATAAAATAACCTTTGGATTCACTACTCCCATAAGAAAGGCCGATGCAAGTTTCAGGCCTGTCTTTGCAATACCCATATTTGTTGTCAATAATTCAGATGCTTTAGATGCAGCTGCCACGATGTCTTGAATCGATTGATTCTGACCTATCGTGTATTGTTCCCATTCGTAACTAGCCAATCTCTTGTGTCCTTTAAAATATCTTTTGCAGTGTTATTGAATTCAATCATTTTCTCTATATACTCTTTCAACTCTTTGGGTGTTTTACTTTCCCCCATTTTTTCCCATTCTGGAATTTCTTGTTCTATCTTATTATTGGTTGTACTCATAATATTCCGATCTTTTTGTTGTTACGCTATCATACATTGCCTGTACAGCAGTAATTGCTTTCAGTACTTTTCCCAATATATTAATTTTCTTTCCAGCTAGAAAATTTGCATGAGAATATATCGTATTTGCATATCCATTTCCATTATTAAATGCATACCCTTGAAATCCTTGATATGTTCCAGAAACAGATTTTGTTCCACTACCTCCATCCGCAACATCTTTGCTGTTTACATATCCAATGCGATTTGAAATTTCAGTAATTCTTAATCTTAAATCGACTATGAAAAGTGCAAGTTCATCTTTAAATTCTGAAAAATCTATTGATTCGGTTGAACTTGGTGTTCCAGAATTATATCCGGCCGGTTCCCAATGGGTGTCTCCTATTGAAGCCGCAGTTAAAACAGTACCAGTAACCGTAACCGCTGCATGATTGCCTGTGCCAGATGGAGGAGCAAAAGTTCCATCCGAATCTGCTTTCAATGTATTCATATTTGCACTATGTGCAGAAATTAAATCATCTATTTTACCTTTCATGTCTGATACTGCCGTTTCAAATACTGCATCAGTTATTTGTGTACCAGAACTTGGTTCATTAGGATCTCTGTATCCAGTATTTGCATAAGCAGTTGTACTTGCAGTTAAATTAGTAAGTAATGTATGAAGAGTTTTAAGTTTGGGTTCTAATTTAGCAGAAGTCATAGAATTTCCACTAGCAGTTCCGTCTGTCAAAATTCTATGAATGAAATTATGATAACAAGCGGATTCTGTGAGTCCACCAGCAGAATAAGCTGGAACTCCATTCGAAGCTTCTGGATTTAATGTACCATCTACCTCGACAGTAGCAACCAATCCTTGAAAACTACTTATCGTCTGATCTGCTAATTTATAAGTTGCACTTGTTTCGTTTACTTCTGAGGAAACAATGTTCCAAGTAGGTGCAGTTATAGTATGAGCTCCTGCTGCGACACGGAGAGTTGTTGTGTTTACAGTATTTGCTTGTGACCCCTTTGCAGTTTCAGAAGTAATTGGAGTTAATGTATTTGCTGCAAATCCTGTTGTTGCCGTTGAATAACCATCGTATACATCTAGAAAAGTGTTTGCTCTTGGTGCATTATATGCTCCAGATTTAGATGCTCCGGCTGCATGAGGGTTTACACCATATGTCCACTTAATGTCATTCCATATTCTATAACGCCAATTTCCAGTAGGTTCAATTGCACCTGTTTGTATTTCTGTATAAGACCCTGCAAAAATATCATTTGCAGTATTTGCACCATTCGGAGCACTATAAACAGTTGCAGAATTAGTGTTTGCTAGTACTGCTGGATAAAATGGATTCGTGTTTATACTTGGATAAACCACCCCCTCTTTAACTCCACTTGACCGTGTATCTGGATTAGTAGATATAAACACATCATCAATCGGAAGTGTATCTGCACCACCATATACCCCAAGATGTGCTTCAAAATTTGCTTTATTTAATGTAGTCATTTTGTCTGGAATATGTGCAGTATTTCCAACTAAACCAGTTCCAGCAATATCCGCACCTGTTTTATTTCCAGCCGCATCCTGACTCAGTGGCAACCAATCGAAATTTATTTCCAATCCTTCTGGAGCAGTAATTACGTTTGCAAAACTCTCGTATGCATTAAGAGTTGTAACTCCATCATGAACTTGATCTTCATAAGATTTTATAGGATATGCAAAATATATTCCTGGCAATTTCGTGTTAATAGATGTATCATAACCACCAGCCTGTCCCGAAACTGCAATTGCAATGTCTAAAACCATTTTAGAAATGGTTTCGGTTGAAGTTCCTGCATTCGTCCCTGCAATAACCTGACTTATCTTTACTGGTTCAAATTCTTGTAACCAAAACACACCAGCATTTGCGGTTGCAGGAATTCCCACTGGATTATTTGTTGCATCATAATCCCAAGTTCCAATTGTAGAATTTGAAAAAAATGTTTTAACTTCATTTGTCTTGGATTGATACCATGTTCCACCCAATGTTCTAGAATTAATCATACCAGTTGCACCAGATGAACTTCCAGTAATCGTATTCGCAATCGGAAACCCTGCACTCAAATCGTCAGATTGAAATACTATTTGAGCAGAAGAATTTGCAGTCCGTTTAAATATACTCATCGATGCATTACTTGTTCTACCAAACACAATATTATTAACTAAAGAAAAATCACCAGTAGGAGTTGCCGATATTGTATTTGCAGTAGTAAAAGTAAAGGTATTTGAAGTTGTATCCTCCACGATAAATGTATCATTAAATTCACTGTATTCATCATCAGCTCCTCTAAGAGCAATTCTTTCACCAGAATTTATTCCATGATTATTTGCAATAACAGTTACCGTTCCTCCTGTTCTCGAAACTGCATCTGTATCAAGTGAAATAGTATTTGAAGTATCAAATCCCAAACTTATATCAGTATTTGATCCTGTTATAAATGTATTACCAGAAAGTGATATATTCTTTTCCGTATCTGAAAGTGATATTGCCGTAGAAATAGTTGCATTCGTTGAAAGATCAGAAATTATTTCACCTACTACAAATGTTCCTTTAGAATCTTGTCCCTCTAAAAATATAGAAGTAGTATTTGCATAAGTTTTGACTGTTGCAGTATTGAGGTCATAATCCGAAATAGTTTCACTTGTTGCAAACGTTCCTACTACATCTGTAACTTCAATGGTAACAAAAGTATTTCCTGTCCATTGATTTTCTACAATGTCGAGATCACCCCCTGCATTTCCTCCAGATGTATTTGCGACTGTACCAAACTCAAACCTCACATCTGAATTCGCAGTTGGAGGTGGTGCAGTTCCACGATAGATCTCTCCATTGATGGTATTTGGAGGAATGAAAGGTTCTGATACTGTTGGCACCATATATGGTGCAGTATTTTCATCTATAGAAATCAATTCTCCATTTGCACGGGCTCGTGTCAAAAAATACTTTGAAAAATCTGTAAAATATTTGATTGCATTACCATCATCATCTATAATTGTTGTATTTGCATTTGAAGTAGAAGAAAGGGTAATAGAACCACCAGATTCATTTACATCATGTAAAGTAATAAATCCAAAAGATGTTTTGTTACTATAAGAACTATCCTGAAAAGTTGGAAGAGATAATCCAGCAGAATTAGCATATTGCGCTGCGGTTCCTATATCAAAATTAATAACATCTGTGTGTGCTGCACCTTGAAGAAGTGCTCGTTGTTTTGCAAGTTTGATACACACATTGTGTAATGAATCACCAGTACCATCTTGTGGAGCCGTATCTTTAAAGTAAGGAGTAAATTGTTCCTTCATTAAGTCTGCAAGTTGAATTTCATCACATATATCAATTCTTGAAAAAACCACATTCTCTGGGCCCCTTGCAATATCTGCTTTAACTTCACCTTTTTTTTGTTCTATATCCATTCTATCTTCCTAACTAATTGGGCCCGTAAAAGGAACTGGTGGTGCGCCTGGAATAATACCAGATACAATCGCTGACATTGCATGATTATTGACAGCTGTTGCAAGTCCCTGACAAAACGCTGTTGCAGATGGATTTGCTTTACTCAATAAATCTACCAATTCACTTATTAACCCCGGCAATCCAGCTGTTGTCACAATTGCAGTTTGATTTACACTCATAAAAGTTGCAAGACACGAATCAAATTCTTTTGCCATTTTCTGTGCAGTCAATGCACCAGATGGACTTTCTTTATCCAAAATATCTCCCAATGCAGATCCAAGACCAGATACGCCAGGCATTGCAGTAAATGGAAATCCCCCCATATTCATTCCTGTTGAACAATAATTCATATAAGCTTTAGAAACATCTATTCCTACTTTTTTCCCAGATGGATTTCCAGAAGGTCCAACTTCAAAAATCCCCACCAATTCTGCTTGGAATGTCGCTGATACTAAAGGCACAATTTTATCCTCATGCTAAAAATACTTTCTTTGCCATGGTTTTTGTTAATTTAGGTGCAAACTTTGGAGACAATGGCCCAGTTGGTCCATTCGGTGATGGGTGAGTATGGTCTTTAAACAAATCCAAAAAATCTTTTGCAAGAAGTGCTGGTGAATCAGACCCACCTACATTTACTGATACTCCTTTAACATCTACTATTGGAGTTGCGGCCGACCCAATAGTAACACCTGTTGCACCACTAAATTCCGCTGTCATTGGAGTAGTAATGGAAATTGGTCCAAGAAGAGCTGAAAGTGTGATTCCTCCCGGCCCAGTTTTTGTTGATATGGTTATATCTCCCAATTGTGCAATAGAAACCTGTCCTGCTGCACCACCAGGGCCTTGATTTAATTCAAGTCCACCAGTTGCAACTGCATCTATTGTCTCAAATACAATTTTACCCAACATAGCTTTAATCAATTTTGCATTTACATTTCCAAGTGCAACATCTGTATTTGCAATTGTCTCTTCTGATGATCCTCCAATTGTCTCCGATTTTCCTCCAAATGCATTAATGTCCATTCGGCCAGGAGTTCCCATTTTTAATGCTCCTGCACTAATCTCTGTTTTACCTTGAGTTTTAAGTCCGTAATCTCCCTTAACTTCATCTAATGCAGAGTCATCATCACGGACAATTTGAGCGCCCTTGAGAGTCAACACATTTTTTGCATCAATAAATATTTGATTCCCAGAAATGGTTGTAATTCCTGTAGGTGCATCAACTGTAAGATTTCCTGCTTCAGATATAATTTTCATATCCTTCCCAGAAACAAACTCGGCCTTTCCTCCTATGTTTTGAATCGAAGCTAATGATACTGCTTTCTTTTCTGCACCCCTAATATATGTCTCTTCGTTTCCTGTCACAATATTATAATGATGTCCCATTGTTCTGTCTGTACGAATTCCCTTTGGATGAAATTCCGTAAAAGTTCCAGACCGATGATACCAATGAAGTCGTTCTTTTGATGGTGTATCATCAATTTCTATAAGGTGTCCACTCTCCGATTCATAAACGTGATTAAAAGGATATTTTGCACCATAAGGACTTGGAGGTTGTGATATTTTTGTAATATCCTGACTTGCATTATTAAGAGAATCCCAATCACCAGCTGGAATTCTTTGCTGTAATTCTGCATTAGGTTTGAATGCTGCTGTTATAGTTGTTGCTAAACGATTCCTGTTTTTGAATGCAATTATTCCAGTAGTATTCACCTTAGTTGAATCATCATCCTCTCCACGAGCATATACGGAAGTTGTGGGAACATTTATATTTCTTGGATTTTGAAATTCTTCCCATGAATTTGCAGCAAGTCCTGGCAAAAATGCTTGAGATCTTCTTTCTGCATCTGTATATTCTGTAATCTTAACTTCTCCACCAGAAACCGTTTCGATGTTTTTGGGTGGAAAAGGAAATGAAGTCATAGATACAGGAGTTCCACCAGGCGAAGATTTTCCCTTATCTGTCATTGCTTGTCTGTCTTTGTCAGGATCGTCTAATCTTGAATCACTGAATCCTACATTTTTTGCTGCATATCTTTCTGGTATTCCATGAAGTGTTCCAACCATAACAGGTTCTTGTGCAAGTTCTCCATCACGATAATACCCCATTACCCAAGTTCCTTCAACTGGTCCAACTGGAGCCTGACCAACTCCCACCTGACTCGCAGAAGTGATTGGCATCAATGCTTGTGCCCAAGGTAACATTGCAGTTGGAAGTTCAGTTTTATCTTCTGTGTGCCATCCAAGAATACGGACACGGCATCTCCCAAGAAAAAGGGGGTCTTTTCGGTCTTCCACAACTCCGTGCCACCAAATATATCCGTCTTTCCCTTGAAAATAATCCGTTTTCATGTCATTGTCTCCTGGCCTGGTATTCTCACATTAAAAGAATTTTTAATCAATTCAATATCCATCATATAATTATCCCTTGAAATAATATGTTTTATTCGTGATACTACATACAATCCACCATATAATTGATGATTTATACGAGGTGTGGTCATAGAAACAGCAGAATCATCTGGAATAGTAGATGGTATCTCAAATCGTATCAAATCCCCCACATGTCTTGCAGAATTTCCAGGCACAGTAAATGCTACAACAATACTACCAAATTCTTGAATTTGCGCTTGTCTTTGCAACAACCAATCTTCTACTCGATTGGATTTTGCTTCTTGGTCTTTAAATGTTTTCTTTTTTGAAATTTTTCCAATATACGATGTATCATCTGGTGGTGCATTAAACAAAACATCGTGTTCTTTTGAAGTTGTAAAAAGATTTATGACTGCATCATTTGAACCAAGAAAATCCGAACTAGAACTGATTGTTTTGTTTACTTTCCTATCTTTTGAACTAACATCTAAACCTATAAAATCCGAAAAAATTCTATTTCCATCATCTTTCAAATCTTCTGGATTTTGCGATATTGTTTCAACACCAGTATTAGGATCTTGAAATACATCTTCTTTTGATTTTTGATAATAATCATATTTTATTACTTCATACTTCATACGAATGGGGTCATAAGCGATTAACTTAGAGCCAAATTTACCTCTTCTTAAATTTTCAATTGTCTTGAATGAACTTTTAATTTCAAAATTTTCAACCCCAAAAAATCCCAATCCCAAATTTTGACTTCTCCCCTCTACGATTTTAGGCATATATTGATATAAAGGAATTTCATTCAATTGTTTTTGTTTCAATATCATTGATTCTATCGATTCAAAAGAAAAACCACTTCCCAATTTTTCATAGAAAAAATATAACGCTCCAATTGGTTTTGGTTTGGGGTCTGCATTAGTAGTATTACTCACATCAGCTGAAGTTATATCACCAGAAATAGCTCTTGATGCAAAAAAATTGATGGCCTGAAATGGTGACCAATTTGGTACAATAACATTTTGCATTGTTTCAGATTCTTCAATATAAAGTTTTTTATGTAATGTTCTATTGATTTTAGAATTCACTTTTTTCATTACATCTTTTACCATTTCAGAATATCTTTTTCCTTTGTAACCTTTACTTACTTTCATTTTAGATGAAAAAACATATTCCTCACTTATGAAAAATAACTTATAGAAATTAGCACGTTCTTGTGATCTGACTTCTTGAATATCATAAACCTTGAAACGTTGATTTTTCGCTTCTTCTGCCTGGGTTCTTGTATTATCTGTTAAATTGTTTGTTGTTTCTTCACCACTTGGAGTAGAAAATGTTATAACAATCGTTTCATCTCCTATAATAGGCAGAGTTTCTACTAACCCCTGAGTGTCTATAAAAACAAATGTTCCTTTAAGAACATTAGAAAATAAATCTTCATACAAACACAATTCTATAAAAGATGTTGGTGAATCCAACAATACAGGATTTGGATTTGAAGGAGAATGTATAGAAAGTTGTCTTAAATTAAATTCTCCCACTTCTAATTTTGTGGAGGAACCTTGACCTTTATGAATATTGGTTTCAACTTTAGTTGCCATAGTTATATTATGAAGATAAAATTTGTTTTATTTCATATTCAATATCTTGAATGAAATCGGGATTTATAAGATTTATAACTCTTTTCTCATCATTTATTTCAACTTCCCAATCATAAATAGTTTGTTCAGACCTCACAGAAGAGTCAAGTGTATCATAAGTCGTAGAATCTACAATAATTTTTACTTCTGGTATTCTTTCACTTGTCCCTGTTCTTGCAACCTCTGGACGAACAATTTGATAGTAATATTTGTTAGTTGTTTGTGCCGAAGAAATACTTCCATATTTTTCAATAATATAATTTTCAAATTGTCTCGAATGTAAAGGCCAATCAAAAATTGGGTCTACAATATCATTCAACAAAAGAATTAAGTAAGTATATGCAACTGTCCCATATTTCTTGAATGAAACAATATCTGGTCGTTCTCCTTCAAGTATAGAATATGGATAATAATCAGAAATATTTTCTATACTTGTAGTTTTAAATCTAGCACGTTTCATTATGTTAGTGACAGTACGATAATTATTTGGTTCTGTACCATAAATATCGTATTGAATGTTTTGTATTGAAGAAAAGTAATTTGACATTATTCTATTGTTCCTGTATCTGTTGGATTTATTGTACTGCCACCAAGTGAATCCTCAAACACCGCTGAAGTTGCTTGTTGTTCAATAGCTTCCATCTCTCTTTGAGTTTCCTTAGATGGACTATCAGAACTTACTACGTATTCTATTTCTTTAAATTGCAAAGTTAATTGAGTCTGTACTGGTGAACCATCACTATGAAAAGAAACCATACTTTGTGTCTCATGATTGACGCTCATACTTGTTATAACTGAAGTTTTTATATCAAACAAATATGCATTTTTTTTACCTTTTCCACTACAAAATTTAATGGTATAATGTCTTGGAGATTTAAAAAAAGGAGAACTCAATCTTCTTGAATTGATTTGTTTGCCGTTAACTATTGGTAACATTCCTTTTTCAAATTCTTGTAAAATTGCTCTCACTCTATTCGCTTCTATTTTATTTTTTGGAAAAAAATTGAAAGTAAAATCATGTGTTCTAAATTCACCAGGCCCCCTATAAACCAATGCAGTATGACTATTTGTTGCCAGACCTTTTCCTGCGGCTAAAAAATCTCCCTTATTTGCTATTTTTGCACCCACTGCTTGGGCGGAACCCAATGCACCACCTAAAATTCCTTTCATTGAAATATCACCACCGGCAAATAAATTTTCTATTCCTGCTCCAGTAGATGCTTTAAGAGCACCACCCTCCAAACCTTGATAATTTTGTTGATGAGTGGTTTTAAGAGAGCCTGGTGGGATATATAATGCAATAGACGAAAGAGTTTCTGTCCCTGAATCTACTGCATTTCTAGATTTTTTTGATTCAATAAGTACATAATGTTGACCAGCTTTTCCATCGATTGTTTGACCCAAATTTATCGGGTAATCTAAGTATAATGACATGAGAAGACGCTATAAAGGTAATTTTAAAATTAAGAATCCCCAAAAATATAAAGGGAATCCCACTAATATTATTTATCGTAGTTTAATGGAACTCCGTTTCATGAAGCATTGTGATTCTAATGATAAAATACTCAAATGGAGTAGTGAAGAGATTGCTATTCCTTATATTTCCCCAATAGACAACAAAAGACATCGTTATTTTCCCGATTTTCTCATTCAAACCAAAAAAGGATGGACTCTCGTTGAAGTCAAACCATCCATCGAAACCAAACCACCCAAGAAACTTATCATAGAAAAATTGACTTTGAAGAAAAAAAGAAGATACAACAAAGCAGTACGAACTTGGTTGGTCAACGAAGCAAAATGGGAAGCAGCAAAAAAAGTATGTGAATTAGAAGGATGGGATTGGAAAATCATGACAGAAAAACAACTAACACCAGATAAATAATAATATTATGGCGGAAGTACGAGAAAGTTTATTAGATAGAGTAACAGATGCAATTCGTTCTGGAAGAGTTGGGAAGGAAGTAAAACGTTCTGCACGATGGTTTCAAGATAAAATTAAAGGCATGAAAGGTGATTTAAGAAACAAATTCAGTTCAACTAATGCTGCAAAATTTTATCGTGATGCAGAAGAAAAAATTAACCCAAATATTTTCAAAAAAAGAGTAAGTTTGGGAGAAATTTATTGTTATCATTATAATCCAAAATATAGACAAACACTGCCTTATTATGATATGTTTCCAATGATCATGTTAATAGGTGTAGACCAAGATACATTTACAGGATTAAATTTCCATTATCTACCACCTAAATTTCGTGCTATTCTGTTGGACAGAGTAAATGCAAAAGTTGGAAATGGAATAATTAACTGGAAGAAGATTGCAAAGATTCCACAAGTTGCACCAACTGTAAAGAAATATCGATTTGATCATATAATGAGAAAAGTTGTGCCCATTGAAGAATCAGAACAAGAAATCGCAATATTTCTTCCACTAGAACGGTTTAAGAAAGCGTCCAAATCATCAGTTTGGGCCGAAAGTAAGAGAAGGTTTTAAGAATGGCACTTCAAACAATAGAAAAATTTAAAAGTAAAATATCAACATCTGGACTCGCTTCACCAAATAAATTTGAAGTATCAATCGCATGGGGATTTAGATTTAAAAATACATTACAAGATATTGCATTAATGTGCGAAACTGTTTCAATTGCAGGAAGAACTGTGCAATCAACACTCGACACAACCTATGGTTATCGCAGAGAAATACCATACAATTTTCCAACATACAACCCTGTCACATTAACATTTCTTTGTTCTGAAGGATTAAAAGAAAAAGTATTTTTTGATAAATGGAATGATAAGATTATATCTCAAAAAGAAGGATTTGATAATGAATATTATGATGATATTATTGGAACAATGGAAGTAAAAACCTTAAATAGAACAAATACAGATACGGACAATTATATCATTACTTATAATGAAGTTTACCCTAAAACAGTAAGTTCAGTAGAATTTAATCATTCAACACAAAACGCAACACTACGAATTAATGTAGAAATGGCCTATAGTTATTGGACAACAAATCAATTATAAAATGAAAGGAACCTATGTCATTACCTAAACTGAATGTTCCAGTTTATGAAACAGTATTACCATCAACTGAAAAAGTTATTAAATATCGACCATTTTTGGTCAAGGAAGAAAAAATATTACTGACTGCAATGGAAGCGAACGATGAAAAAACAATGCTTCCAGCGGTTAAACAAATTATCAACAACTGTATAGTAGGAAAACTTGATGTTGAAAAATTACCTACTTTTGATATAGAGTACTTATTTCTAAGACTCCGTGCTAAATCAATAGGAGAAAATGTTACTCTTGGATTAAAACCTTGGGGATGCCCAAAAAATAATGGAGAGCTTTGTGAGAATTCTACTCAAGTTGAAATTAATCTTGAAGAGGTGAATGTTATAAAAAATGATAAACATTCAAACAAAATTATGTTGGATGATGAAATAGGAATTAAACTAGGTTATCCCAATTTGGACAAACTTGGTAACGTTGAGAAAATAGACACGGCGGAAACAGGAATTGATATTATTAAAGACTGTATTGAAATGATTTTTACTGAAGAAGAAACATATGAAAGGGGCACATTCAGTGAAAAGGAACTTGATGAATTTATTGATAGTTTAAATACCCAACAATTCACACTGATTAAAGATTTCTTCGATACGATGCCCATGTTGAAGCACACTGTCGAGTATAAGTGTGATATTTGTGGAGAAAAAAAGGAAACAACTATATCTGGATTAAACTCTTTTTTCGGGTAGGCCTGAGTCACAACTCCCTTGAGAACTATTATCTCACGAACTTTGCCATGATACAACATCACAAATGGAGTTTGACCGAACTTGAGGATATGTTGCCCTATGAAAGAGATATTTACGTTTTACTTCTTCAAAATTGGATAAAAGAAGAAAATGAAAGAATACAGAAACAACAAAACCACTAGGTAAAGATGGCAGAAGACAAAGTAATAGTACAAGGTAAAGGGGCAGAAGATACCACTAAAGCTCTCAAAAATATCACCAAGACCCTTGAAAAAAACAATAAATCCCTTGTAGATTCTCTTGCAGCTACAGAGGCCGCAATAGAAGTATCTAAGTCCAGAAGAAAGGTCATTGAGGGTCTAATTGATGTTGAAGGTGATATTAAAATCAAAGAAAAAGACAATCTTACTACTGCTGGTGCCGTTGGTGATCAAGTCAAGGGTGCAGGAATGTCTATTGTCCAAGGCGCTGAAAGTTTTGTAACTGATACATTTGGAGGCCCAATTGGTGGATTGATTAATGCCTTATCTACAGGTTTCCTTACACGATGGTTATCAAATAGAAAAGAAGAAAAGGCGAAACAAAAACAACTAGAAGAAAAACAAAACGAAGAAAAGAAACTTGAAGATAAACGCATCAGTGCATTGGCCGATACTTTGATGCAAGATGAAGAAATGGCGAAAAAAGGTAAAGAAGCATTAGAAACAGAAATACGAGCAAAATTATTAAAAGACGAAAATGAAGAATTAGAAACACAGAAAAATGCAGAATTGAAACGTTCTTTGGCTTTCATGAAAGGAGAAGATGCATCTTCAGAAGATGCTGAAGGAAATGGTGGTGAAGTAGTAAAGAGCGAAGAACCAGTAACCGCAGCTGAAGATGGAGGAGTTACTGAAGTAGTAACAACAGGTGGAGGAGGTCTTGAAAAAACCAACGAAATTCTTCTTGAAATGAAAGAACACCTTCAATTCATGACCGACAACATGGAAGATGCTGAAAGTAGAAGAGAACGACTCAGAGCTCTAAAAGGAAAGAAGGCAGGGGGAGAAGTTGATGTTAAAAAAGAAGAAGATGGAGGATTTTCGTTTTTGGGTTTGATTGGAACCATCATCGGTGCAATAACTGGTGCTCTAATGGGAGCTGTCGCTGGTCTTACATTAGGTTTTCTGAATATGTGGAAAAATATCTTCAAATTTATTGGAGGAAAACTTGCGAAAATGTTTCCAAATGTTACCAAGATGTTAGGCGACATTTTTGGAAAAGGAGGAAAAGTTAGTAAATTTTTTACCTCTATGAAAACATTCTTTACACAAAATAAAGCTTTTAAAACTCTTTCTGATTTAATTGATACTGCAAAAGGTGCAATCACAAAAGCATTGAAACCAGTAAAAACAGCACTTACAACATTAAAAACAGGATTTACTACATTTTTTACAAAAATCAAAAGTTGGATTAAATTGATAACAGGCCCAATTGATACTGTCAAAGGTCTTCTTGGAATGGGTAAATCAACCGGCACTGGCATGAGCAAATTTGGTAAATATTTTAAAAAATTCTTTGGAATATTTAAGGGTTTCTTTGCTAAATTATTCTTACCATTACAAGTTATCATTAGTCTCGTAGAAGGATTCTTTGAAGCAAAAGATGCAGTAGATAAGAGTGAAGGAATGATGGCAACATTCTTCAATTCAATCATTGGTTTCTTTGGTGGTATTCTTGATGGACTAATTTTCGGAATGTTGGATTTGGTTAAAGATGGTATTTCTTGGATTGCAGGATTCTTAGGATTTGAAAAAGTTGAAAAATTTCTTGATAGTTTTTCGTTCTCTGCAATGTTCAATGAATTTTTAGATGACATTTATGCATGGTTTAATCTCTTATTTAGTGATCCAGTTGCAGCATTAACTAATTTATTTTCATCATATTTCGGTGCAATACTATCAGTAGGAGACTTTATTGTTGATATGTTGAAAAAACCTTTCGTGTGGATAATGAATCTGTTTGGATGGGATGATGCTGCAGCAGCAACTGAATCATTTTCTCTTTCTGGAACAGTCATGGCAGCATGGGATAAAGTAGTTGCATGGGTTACAGGATTGTTTGCATGGGGTAAAAAGGCAGGAGCTACAGAAGAAGGTGGGTGGTCATTAATGACATTTATTGATGGAGTTATCAAAAAAGTTAAAGAATGGGTTTCGGGACTTTTCAGTTGGGCATCTACTACAGAAGAAGGAGATAGTTGGGTTGTTACAACTGTAAAATCAGTAATAAAAACTGCCAAAGAATGGTTTGGTTCTATGTTTCAATTTGATTCCAAATCTGGTTTACTGAAAACAGTATTAAATATTATGTTATGGCTTCCAAATTTATTAACAAAAGCAGTAACAGGTATAACTGCATGGTTTGCAGGACTTCTTGGGTTTAAAAAAGAATCAAAAGAGATTGCAGCTGCTGGTAAAGAATTTAATTTTGGTGATTTGATAATGAAAGCAGTAAAAGCAATTGGTAAATGGTTTGGGGATATGTTTGATAAAATCACAAATTTTGATTTTGCAAAATTTGCAAGAGGCATAATGCCTGATTTCCTGGCCGATATGATATTCGGTAAAGGGGAATCAAAAATAGAG
>VTLG01014000.1_pt1 | contig 37306 bp, 22 predicted proteins | sample 4694571 | NCBI WGS metagenome assembly VTLG01 (sample SAMN12604809, study PRJNA352737) | marine metagenome | biome: ENVO:00000447; feature: ENVO:00000209|ENVO:00000569|ENVO:01000036; material: ENVO:00002151; isolation source: viral sequences binned using virsorter ...
GGTGTTCAGTCATTATAACTTCAATATCATTCGTTCGTGACTCAGCAGTTATATGGGGGTTGATGCCCCCGTATATAAAAACCGATAGAGTCCCTAAGCTATAAACGACCCAATTCGACCTTTTGATATCAAGGACTATAAATTTTTTTTTCGCTATATAAAATCAAGTGCACAGGTTCACTGAATGAAAAAAAATTTTGAGAATATTTTTTCGACTGTAGAGATCGATCCAGTTACAGACAGATATCATATTACAATTCCAGAGGAAATCATTAATGAATTTGACTGGTATGAAGATCTTGTGTTAAAATGGAACATAGACAACGGAGACATTTACATCACGGAGGCAGATGACTAAAGTTCAAACAAAATCGTATCACGTTTATTTGAATGAAAAGTGTTTGTTTAAAAATTTAAGTCAAGAAGAGTTTGATATTGTGTGGAATCGAATATATGAATCTTACTGGAGAGAAGAATTGTCCTATACTGAGGTTGTAGAAAACCCCATAGCACCTCACGAAGAATCTTCTTATTAGTATGATATTGATTCATAGATTATCTCACCATCAAAATATAAAATACAGACTACTATCTTTAATCCAAAAAAGTCAAGGTGAAAGAATTGAAAATGATAATGATAAAATAACGAACAGTGACTATTACCTTGAAGGTATGGATATACCTCATTATGAATATTTCAACACATTTAATGCATATGCTGTCAAAGATAAATTTTACGATAAACTTCTAGATACTTATCATGTGAGTAGTCTCGACGTTGGAAAAGTTTGGTTTCAACAGTATGATAAGAATGATAGTCATAATTGGCATTCTCATCCAGGTTCAAACTTATCAGCAATTTATTGTTTAGAGATGAAAGATAAGGAAAGTAGCACTGAGTTTATAGATCAAGGTAAAATAATTCGTACAGATGCAGAGGAAGGTGATATTATTATATTCCCTTCATATATGATACATCGAGCACCAAAGATTCAAACTTCTGAAAGAAAGACTACAATTAATTTTACAATAAATTTAGGTGTTGCTAACCACAAAGAAATCGAAAAATTATCTTATTGACATTCGCTATATAATATTGTATGATATGAAAGTAATTACAAAACATTATGGCGAAAGGATTTACAGTAAAAGCAAAGACTCCTGCAAAGAAGAAAGAGAAAGAATGGGATTATGAAAAAGCAAAAGAAATGCTCAAAGGTAAGTCAATAGTATTCTGTTTACCTGGTCGAGGAGTTTCTTATACCTATCTTAAGTCATTTGTACAATTGTGCTTTGACTTAGTACAGTGTGGAGCAAGTATACAGATATCACAAGATTATTCATCAATGGTTAACTTTGCCAGATGTAAATGTCTTGGAGCAAATGTATTAAGAGGTCCTGATCAAATACCATGGGATGGTAAATTAAACTATGATTACCAATTATGGATCGACTCTGACATCGTATTCAATTCAGAGAAGTTCCTTCAGTTAGTATTAATGGACAAAGATATCGCAGGTGGGTGGTATTGTACCGAAGATGGTAAGACTACATCTGTTGCTCATTGGTTAGATGAGGATGATTTTCGTAGCAATGGTGGTGTGATGAATCACGAAACTCTCGAAAGTATATCCAAGCGTAAGAAACCATTTACAGTTGACTATACAGGTTTCGGTTGGCTTCTCATCAAGAAAGGTGTATTTGAACACGAAGGTATGAAGTATCCTTGGTTCGCTCCAAAGATGCAGGTCTTTGAATCTGGCGAAGTACAGGACATGTGCGGAGAAGACGTATCATTCTGTCTTGATGCAATCGCAGCAGGTTTCGAAATCTGGTGTGACCCACGTATAAGAGTTGGACATGAAAAGACAAGAGTTATATAGAATACGTGTCGGAACTCGTATTCTTCATGACCGAATCACAGAAGAAGAGTATCTGGACAAAATACAAACGATTGCCGAGGACTTCTATGAAGGCAATCTACCAAATGGAACTACTATTACTACAGAAATTATCAAAAATTAATTATGGCAACGAGATCTTTAGGATTTACAAGCGGAGGAGTTGATACAACTCCGAAAAAAACTCGTCAAGGAAGGGGAAAACACACAAAATACTCCGCAACTTCGCGTAACTCGGCTCGTAAGAAGTACCGAGGTCAAGGAAAATGAACTGTTGGCACTGCGGTACTGAGTTAATCTGGGGTGCTGATCACGATATGGAAGATGTAAATGATGGAGAAGAGTCCGAATATGACTTTTTCTCCAATTTTACTTGTCCGAAATGTCAATCTTATGTTGAAGTCTATCATCACAAATAATGTCTACTCTAATTGCGAATCTACCCTCGTATGAAGTATGGGTAAGAAAAGAATATTTAACTGACCATCAAAGTGGTCATGGTGAATTTGTAAAAGGTGTATGGGTATCTGCTAAAAGTATACCTGGTCGTGCCTTTTATTTTGAAACTTATCTTCCAGAATATGCTGCGATGTTTGATAAGTTGCCAATTTCTGCGTTTACAACCGATCCAGAGACACCAACACCCGACATGACTCTTCATAATCTGCAGTTTTGGAACTGTATGGACTATGGAGTCGTTGCTGTACAGAAACAATTCATCGGAAGTATGCACTATGAAGTCATGACAAGGGATTATGGCACTCAAACTGGCACTTATATCTGTACTTTGGACAATTATCACGAAAGTGTAGACTCAATTGACTACTCAACAAGTGAACAACCCGCTGAACACAAGTCTCATAACCTTCTTGAACTCGATAATGGTCAATTTTGCCTCTATCCGAACAACCGAATGAGGATTTATGACAACAGTATCACCCCAGAGACACCAAAAGTTCCCGATTTTAAAGTTTCGACTGTTTATTATCAAGTTGAGAACGGTCATGACCGTGATGGACTCGGTTCTGAAGAGAATTATTTCTGGAAAACTGCAAAAGAGAGGGCATTTGATGATGTTGGAGTCGGAAATACAGCAATCGACGTTAACAATAATCCAGAACTTGGTTAAATTTACTCAAAATCGCCAAAAAAGGCGATTTTTTTATGATTTTTAGTATAAATAAAGAATTATTACTGCAGGTATAAATAAATCTAGCAAACTGTTTACTAAATTGAATGAAAACTAGGATATCTAGGTCATTTAAGGATATTAGCTTATCATTTAAACCACATCCTGTAACAGGAGACCTCACAATTATCACTGATGCGAATGCAATTAAGAGATCTGTAAGGAATTTAGTGGAAACTATCCCTAGAGAACGATTTTTTAATCCAAATTTAGGTAGTGAAGTGAGAAATACACTGTTTGAGTTCTGTGATTTTGGTACTGCTTCTGTAATTCAACGACAAATCATCACAACTATCGAAAATTTCGAACCCCGAATCGATAATTTGGATGTTGAGGTAAATCCACGACCAGATCGAAACGAATTTGAAGTAACTGTCTTCTTTGATATCATTGGACAGCAGTTTCCAACACAAGAATTTCAATTCATATTAGAAGCCACACGATAATATGCCATTTACTAAATTTTCAAACTTAGATTTTGACCAAATCAAGACATCAATTAAAGATTACCTTCGTACAAACTCAGATTTTACTGATTTTGACTTTGAGGGATCTAACTTTTCAGTTTTAATTGATACTTTAGCATATAATACGTATATTACTGCGTTTAACTCAAACATGATTGTTAATGAGTCCTTTCTTGACTCAGCAACGGTTAGAGAAAACGTAGTTTCACTGGCAAGAAACATAGGATATGTTCCTCGATCTCGAACTGCAGCACAGGCGACCATATCTTTTACTGTTACAAACACAGAAAGCGTAAACGTTGATGCACCACCCTCTACAGTCACTCTGAAGGCAGGTCTAGTCTGTATCGCTTCAAATAGTAGTATTACATACACTTTTTCGATTCCAGAGGATATTACAACTACAACGACCTTGGGTAATGTAATCGTTGATCCACAGGGAAATTCAATTGTAAATGGTTATACAGCATCTTTTGATTCAATCAAAGTTTTACAGGGAACATTTGTAAGAAAATCATTTTCTGTTGATGGGTCACTTGATCAAAGATTTATTTTAGACAATCCTTTCATAGATACATCTACAATTGTAGTATATGTAAAGGGTTCAAGTAGTAAAGGTAAAGGAACACTATACACAAAGGTTGATAATATTTTAAATATAGATTCTACATCATCCACATTCTTAATTCAGGAAGTTCAGGATGAAAAATACGAACTTTTATTTGGAGACGGTATTTTTGGTCGAAAACTTGAAAATGAATCTGTAATAGATGTTAGTTATATTGTTACTGATGGAAAAGATGGAAATGGACCTTCATCATTTACGTTTGCAGGAACAGTAACTGATACGCTTAATAATACTATAAACATATCATCTCAACCGAAAATAATAGTCGCTTCTGGTGCCTCTAATGGGGGTGATATTGAGTCAACTGACTCAATTAAGTACTTTGCCCCTCGACTCTATTCATCACAGTACAGGGCGGTCACAGCAAGGGATTACGAAGCAATAATACAACAAATTTATCCAAACACTGAAAGTGTTTCTGTTGTTGGTGGAGAGGAAATTGATCCACCACAATTTGGAACTGTGTTTATTACAATAAAACCACAAAATGGTGATTTTGTATCTGATTTTGATAAAACTCAGATATTATCAAATTTAAAAAATTACACTTTGACTGGAATTACCCAAAAAATAGTTGATTTGAAGGTTCTTCATATTGAACTTGAATCATTTATATATTACAACTCATCAAAAGTTGTAAATGTTGAACAATTGAAAACCGATGTGGTAAATGGTCTGACAACTTACTCAAAATCTACAGAAATTAACAAATTTGGTGGTAGATTTAAATATAGTAAAGTTTTAAGTGTTATTGACAATATCGAAAATTCAATTACATCTAATATTACAAGAGTTCGAATTCGAAGAAATTTAAATGCTTTACTTAATCAGTTTGTACAATATGAACTTTGTTTTGGTAATGAGTTTAATGTTAAGTCTGAAGGATTAAATATTAAAAGCACAGGATTTAAAATTGCTGGAGAAAATTCAACTGTATTCTTAACAGATACTCCAAACTCTGATAAACTCACTGGTGTAATTTCGATTGTGAAGCAAGATATCAGTGATAGTGAAAAAGTTATTATTGTTGAAAATGCAGGAACCGTAGATTACATCAAAGGTGAGATAAATTTAACCACTGTTAATATTACATCAACTGAAAAACCAAATAACATAATCGAAGTTCAAGCTTTCCCAGAATCTAATGATATCATAGGTCTTCAGGATTTATACTTGAAATTTAACATTGAAGATAGTCTCATAAATATGGTAAAAGATACAATTTCGTCAGGAGATCAAATATCAGGTGTTGGATACAAAGTTACATCAAGTTATACCAATGGTAAATTAGTAAGAGGATAATATGATAGGTACTGGTATTGATAAAAGAATAAAAGTTCAACAAATTATTGACAATCAACTTCCAGAGTACATATTGTCTGAAAGTCCTGATGCAGTAAAATTCTTAAAACAATATTACATCTCTCAAGAGTATACTGGAGGTCCGATTGATCTAGTTGATAATTTAGATCAATATTTAAAATTAGATAACTTAACTACAGAAGTTGTTAAAGGAGAAACAACTCTTGCGGTTGGTATTGGAACTACATCTAAAACTATAACAGTCACCTCTTCAAATTCAATTAAGGATTCATTTCCAAGTGAATATGGATTGTTAAAAATTGGAAATGAAATTATAACATATACGGGAATAGCAGGTACAAATACTTTTACTGATTGTAAGCGTGGTTTTAGTGGAATTACATCTTTTAGAGATTCTAATAATCCATCTGAAATTGTTTTCTCATCTTCATCTGCAGAATCTCATATTGAAGGTGTAAAAGTTGAAAATTTAAGCACTTTATTTTTAAAAGAGTTTTACAAAAAACTTAAGACTACATTTACACCTGGATTAGAAAACTCTGATTTTGTATCAAATTTAGACGTAAATAATTTTATAAAAGAAGCAAGAACATTTTATGAATCTAAAGGAACAGAGGAATCATTTAGAATTTTATTTAATGTTTTATTTGGAGTAACACCAAAAGTAATTGATCTTGAAAATTATCTGGTTAAACCATCTTCAGCAAAGTATCTAAGAAGACAAAGAATAGTAGCAGAAAAAATATCTGGTGATCCTTTAAAATTAAAAGGTCAAACCATATTCAGATCAACAGATTTATCCACAACTGCATCTGTTTCTGAAGTTGAAGTTTTATCTGGCATATCTGGTATAGCAACTTCTAAAAATTACTTTATATTAGATTTATTTGTTGGATTTGACGATGAAGAATTTATAACAGGAACCTTTGATGTCACTGGTAAAACAAGATCAATTGAAAATGTTAGTGGTGGATCAAGTGTCATAACAGTTGACTCTACTGTTGGATTCGGAACAACTGGTACAATTACCTCTGGTCTTTCTACAAATATTACATATACTGATAAAACAGTCAATCAATTTTTAAATTGCTCTGGAATTCATACCGATGGAATTAATTTGGGTGATGATATTAGTGAAAATGATAATATTTTTGGATATGAAAATGGTGATTTATTAAATAAATCTGAATTAAGAATTACAGGAGTTTTAAGTAAATTTGTTCCTGCAGGAACAAATAAATTATCTTTAGAGGGAGAAACAATAAATGTAAAAAGTATGGGTGAGATTATAAAAAACCCATCTTCTGATAAAAGTAAAAAAGAAATATTTGCTAATTCTTGGATATACAATACATCATCTTCTTACGATATTAGTGAATCTACTAGAGGAACAATAAGTGAATTTAAATTAAAATCAAAGATAGACAGATCCAGTTTAAAAGAAGGTGATTTTATTGAAATTTTAGAGAAAAAGAATGCCTCTTTTTCACTGGGAGATATTGTAGCTACTTCAAGAGTACAAAAGGTGACATCTAGTGGAAGTGATAATAAGATAACCTTAGATGATCAATTTGATTTTAGTCCTTCAAAAAGGTATGCGATTCGAAGAAAACTTAAAAAAGCAATTTCTAATGCAGCACCACTTGAGTTTGGAAACAATATACTAACTTCGGATGTACAAAACGTTTACAATGAATCTGATGAAAATATGTATGTGGCAAGCGGTTCATTACCATCACACATTATTTCAAGAAATCTTTCAGTGATTGGAATTTCCTCTGTTACTGAAAATGGTACTATACAAGGTTTTAATGCTCTAACTAAAAAATATTCGGTAATTTCATTTGGTTCTAATATTCCCTTTGTAACAGGAGATAAAATATATTATCAATCTTCAGATCCTTTAGTTGGATTAACACAAGGTTTTTATTATATAAAAAAAATTAGTGATAATAAAATAAAATTATTCCAAGCACCAGCTTTCATAGAGGCAGATGATTTTATTGAATTCGATGTCCCTACAAATAAAAATACATCACATAATTTTACATTAGCAAGTCATTATAATAAATCTATATCTACTCAAAAATTATTAAAAAAATATCCATTAAATGTTCAACAGAATTTAGGAAAAGGAACAGAAACCATCAGCGGTCCTGTAGGAATGTTGATAAATGGTGTTGAAATAGAAAATGGAAAATTTTCCGATGCATTATTTCATGGTGAGATAGATAATTTTTCAGTTATTGGTTTTGGAACGGATTATGATGTTATAAATCCACCTTTGATTGAGATTGAAAATGTATCAGCAGGATCAACTCAAGCACTCGTAAGTCCTGTTTTAGATGGAGATATAAGAGAAATTCAAGTTGATCAACAAAATTTTGATATTGAAGATGTTATTTCAATAAAATTAACAGGTGGTAATAGTGGGGAGGCAGTTCTTCAACCAGTTCTTCGAAAACGAAATAGAGTTTTAGAATTTAGTGGTGTCACTACTTTCTTTGGTGGTGGTGTAGATACTTATTCCGAAACTATAACTTTCTTTGATCCGCATAATTTAAATAGTGGTCAAGTTTTAGTTTATGATAAAAACAAAAATACTCCATTAGGAATAGGAACTTTTAAAGGAAGTAATCTTTCTAATACTGAAAGTTTAGTTGATGGTGAGCAATATTGGCCAGAAGTTGTAGGATTATCTACAATCAGACTTTATAGAAGTGAGACTGATTATATCAGTGGTATTAATACCATAGGATTTACTGAAATTGCTAAAAATGGAACTCATAAATTTAGAATAAAAGAAGGGAAAAATACACTATCTAGTATAAGAATTATAAAATCTGGAAAACCATATATTAATCGAAAGGTATTTGTAAATTCAATTACTGGTGTATCTACTTATAAATCAACAATCACATTTAAAAACCATGGATTTTTAGATGGAGAAGTCGTAGATTATAAACCATCTGTAGGATTAGGAACTACAACTCCTCAGTCCATATCAGGATTATCAACATCCACTCAATACAAAGTAATTAAAATAGACGATAATGTCTTTAGATTATGTGATGTTGGTGTTGGTGCGACTGATAACACTAATTTTGTTTCAAAAAATTATGTTGATTTTAAAACAAAAGGAACAGGATATCAATTATTTAAGTATCCAGACATAGAAATTTCAATTGATGCAATATATTCATCACCCACATCTGAAAAAATTAATTTAACACCAGTAATTCAAGGTCAAATTGTTGATGTTTCATTATATCAAAAAGGAACTGGATATGGAAGTACAGAAATTGTAAATTATGAAAATAAACCAAATATTTTAATTAAGAATGGAATACCTAGACCTGGTAAAAATATTGATCCTTCATTAAGTCCAATAATATCAAATGGAAAAATTATTGCTGTTAATATTCAAGATGGTGGTGATGAATATTATTCAACTCCAGAATTAACTGTAATTGGTAATGGTGTTGGTGCATCATTAAGGGCAGTAATTGACAGAGATGAAAATTCTCCAACTTACTTAAAAATTATTGATGTAATTATTTTGAATAATGGAATTGGATATGATTTCAATCAAACAAATATTAGGGTGACTGAGAGAGGAAAAAATGCTGTATTTAACTCATCAATTAAAAAATTAAATTTAGTTGGTATTCAAACATCTAGTCCATATGATCAGAAATATAAAGATGTATCATTAGTACCATCTGATGATCAATTAAAATATTCTGTTGTTGGATATTCCACTCAAATAGGTCAAGATGAATTTAATGATATACCTGGTGAGCATTCTCCTATAGTTGGATGGGCATATGATGGAAACCCAATATATGGACCTCGTGGATACAGCGATCCTTTTGATAACTCATCATCTATTAAAATATTAGAGACTGGATATAAAATACATTCTAATATTAAGGATAGAGAAAAATTAAATTTTGATCTTGGATTTTTTGTTGATGACTATACATATTCACCAACATCATCAACTGATTTAGATGAACATAATGGTAGATATTGCCGAACACCAGATTATCCCAATGGAGTTTATGCTTACTTTGCAAGTATTGACCCATTATCACAGAAACCAGTATTTCCATATTTTGTGGGTAATACTTATAGATCAGTCCCTAGTGTTGTTGATTCTCTATCGACTGTAAATCAATCTTTTGATTTTAATAATTCAAAATTGACTAGAAATACTTTCCCATATAAATTGAGCGATTCTTCTGCTAATAATGATTTTATTGTAGAGTCAAATGAAATATTACCACAAACAACAAAAGTTACAGCAGTTTCTCAAGGTTCTGTAGATAATCTCTTGATATTGGAATCTGGACAAGATTATAAAGTAACAGATAGTGTTGTATTTGATAATGATGGAACAGAAGGAACTGGAATAAGTGCTCGTGTTAGTGAGATCGAGGGTAAATCAATATCAGAGATTAATACAAGTTACGAATTAGTTGAGAATGTTACTTTCTTTAGAAAAGATGATCAAACTGTATCAGTATTTGTTCCTAATACTCATCAATTTGAATTAGGAAACAATTTAATATTATCTGGTTTATCAACAGATATTAAATCTACATCTGGAGTTTCTTTAATTGGAAACCATAGGATATCTGCTATTTCAACTGAAAGCACTGTGTTATATAAACAAATGTCATCAAATTCAGTTGCAGGTGTAGTAACTGATATATTTGTATATAAAACAGATGTTATTTCAATTGGTAGTAGTATTGGAATTGGAACTGAAAAGTTACTTGTTTTAAATAAATTTGATGATAGAAATATTTTAAGAGTTGAAAGAGGAATAACAGGCACAGGACATACTTTATCATCCAAGGTTAATCTAATTCCTAGTTTCTTTGATATATCTTTTAAATCTAATTTTTTCAATTCTAAGGTTGATGATGTAGTATACTTTAATCCTAGACAAGCAGTTGGTATTGCTACAACAGTTGGAATTACATCATCAATAACAGTATCTGTTGGAGATACTTCAAGTTCAGTTTCTGTTCCATCACAGAGCATTTATTTACCAAATCATCCGTTTAAAACTGGTCAACAAATCACCTTTAAGACAGATGGTAACAGTGTTCTTGAGGTTTCTAGAGATGGGTCGGTTAGTCAATCATTTAATATACCATTTTCAGGGACAAGTCAAACTTTATTTGCAATAAACAAATCTCCAAACTATATTGGAATAGTGACTCAAGTAGGTTTAATAACTTCAACTAATGGATTATTTTTTAGAACTAATGGTGATAATTATTTTAAATATAGATTTGAATCTAATTTCAATAAAGTAGTTGGAAATCTTGAAAGAATAAATTCAAAAGTTACTTTAAGCACTTCACATACTTTAAAGGTAAATGATATTGTTAGTTTAGATATAGATTCTAATAGATCTGTTGGTGTTGGAACTTCTAGTGCAGTCAGAGTCAAATATAATCCATTAATTGATAGTTTACTTGTAAATCAAATTGATTTTACTTCTTCTGATATTAATACATCCACCAATATAATAACTTTAAATTCACATGGATTAAAAACAGGAGATAAAGTTTACTATGATGCAACTGGCACAATCGCAAGTGGACTCAGTACAGGAGCATATTTTGTTTACAAATTAGATATTAATAAAATAAAATTATCAGAAACACGTTATGATTCCACTTCTGTTCCACCAAAAATTGTAAATATATTATCAACAGGCGGATCTAACCATCATTTATCATTAATTGATCCTCCAATAGAAGTATTCAGAAATAATAATTTAGTTTTTGATCTTTCAGACTCTTCACTAGTAGGATTTGATTTTAAAATATATGAAGATAAAAATTTTAAAAATGATTTTGTTTCTACAGGAACGACTTCTATAAATGTGGTTACGACAACAGGAATAATCGGAGTTACTTCAACTGCATCTTTAACAATCAATTATACAGATGATGAGGTATTAAATTTATTTTATAATGTAGAGAAGTCTGGATTTATAAGCACATCCGATTTTGATGTTCCAAATGCGTTAGAAATATCTTATGTTGACAGTAGTTATAATCGAGATTATTCAATAGTTGGAGTTGGAGAAACTACTTTTGATATTAGGTTAGAAGAAAGACCAGAAATTTTAAAATATGATAGTAATAATACAACCAAATTAAAATATTCTACAACATCAAAAAATGACATAGGTGCTATAAGTAAAGTTCAATTATTGTCTGGAGGATTTGGATATAAAGCAACTCCTAAGTTTGTTAGTGTTGCCTCAACTCAAGGTATTAATGGTAAATTACTACCAGAAACTTCAGATGGAAATAAAATTACCGACGTAGAAATATTGAATGTTGGATTCGAATATGCCTCTGATAAAACTTTAAGACCAATAGCTAATTTATCACCAGCAATATCATTAAAAGACTCTGATAAAATTACTTCAATTTTAGTCAAAAATGGCGGTGAAGATTATGTAAGTGAACCTGAATTAGTAATTCAAGATTTTGACACTAAAGAAATTGTAACTAGTGGATCTATAAAGGCAAATATCAGTCCAGCGTCACAATCTATTACATCTGTAGATGTTGTAAATACACCTTTTGGTATAGGTAATTGTGAAATCTTCACTAAAAATAATTCAAGTGGAATACCAATTACAAATATAGCAATTGGATCAACAATTGTTAATGATAAAATTACTGGTATAGTCACTGTCACACTCGCCACTCCTATTTTAGGATTCTCAACTGCACCATTTGAAGCAGGAGATAAAATCTTTGTAGAGAATGTTGAAAATGAATATGGAGATACTTTCAATTCTCCTGTTAATAAATTTGCGTTTTATCCAGTTGAGAGAGTGATTGGTGGTATTAATCCAAATCCATTTAAATTAGAATTTAATATTAATGGGTTAGTTTCAAATCCTGGATTAGCAAAAACTATTCAAACTTTTGGATCGGTCATTAACTTTAAAAAATATCCAAAATTTACCATTATTACTGAGTTATCTCCATTTACTATAGGAGAAAAAATCTCAGTATCAAGAAACGATGGACAATTTATTAAAGTTGATTTAACTGTTGATAGAATATCAAACAATTACATAAAAGTTATAGGTAATTTTGAATTAAAACTTGATGATAAGATAAGGGGAATTTCTTCTGGATCAATAGGTACTATAAACACAATATTTAATAACGAAGGAGAATTTAAAGTTGATTTCTCATCAGAAAAATTACTTGGATGGTCAGATGATGTTGGTAAATTAAATCAAGATTATCAAGTTCTTCCTGATAATGATTACTATCAAACACTTTCATATACAATTCAAAGTCCAGTAGAATATCAAAAATTAATAAGTCCTGTTAATAAATTACTTCATACAACTGGTCTTAAAAATTTTGCTGATGTTGGAATTAGTTCTTTTGTAGGTGTTGGAAAAACTATAGTTGTTGACTCTTCATCAATCATTAGAGATTTAACTACAGAAAATAGGGTTGATGCTATTGATAATTTTGATTTAGTTCAAGATGTTGATGTTGTAACAAATCCACTTAGATCAAAATTTGTTACATTTGAAAATAAGCGTCTTGCTAACTTCTTCCAGTGCGGTACCAATAGAGTTTTAACAGTAGATGATATAAGTGGATTATTTAAAGAATCTACAAATAATGCTGATACTGATGGAAATTTAACTCTCGTTAATTCATTTGATAGATTTTTGGTTCAAGCAAGAGTTCCATCTAGTGGAGCAGCATCTACAACTAATATTCTTCAAGCAACTGAATTAATTACATCTATAGATTTTATTAATGAAGATGTATATACTATTCAGAAGGGATCTATAGAAGTTGAATCAAAACTGGTTGATATTATTGGTAATGATATTGGAGCTGGTGCTTATAGTTTAAAATTTACCCCAACAAATATTTTTGATGGAGATTTAGACATAAAAGTTTTACAACACACATTTTTACCTGCACTTGGAGTTGGTCAAACATCTATTGGATTTATTCAACTGGATGGAAAAAATGTAAACGTTTCTTCATCTACTACTTCTACTATTATATCATCTAATATTTCTAATATTGAATCTTATTTCGCAACGATTAATGTTAGAGACACCTTTAGTAATCAGAATAATATAGTTGAACTTTATGTCACTCATGATGGTACAAATTCCTACATATCAAACTATTCTTTAGAAACAAACACTAATCTTTCAATAGGTACCTTTACATCAAATCTCAACACTAATGTCTTATCTTTGAATTATGAAAATGATAGACCTAACCAAGTTTTACTTAATTCTAAAATTGTTGGTTTTGGTACAACATCAATTGGTATAGGAACATTTAGATTTAAGTCACAAGCACAACCAGATGGATCTGAGAATTCTGCTAGATTGGAATCTAATTTTGTAAGTATTGCTTCTACAGCAGTGATAGCAGGATTTACAACTTCAAGAGATACTACAGTTAAAAGTATTGTTAGAGTTTCAATAGGAAATACTAGTGCTCTGCATCAAATTTTAATGACACATGATGGTGAAGATATTTTCATTACACAATATCCGTTTATATCAATAGGAACAGATGCTGGAATCGGAACATTTTCATCAGAATATAATGGATCAAATTTAAACTTAAAATTCCATCCCGATGCATCATTTATTGGAGTTGGTGATTTACAAGTTCAATCTTATAGTGAAGTTATTAATACTGGACTTGATTTAGTAAATACAACACCAATTCTTGAATATGGCAAATCTCAAGAGTCTCTATCACTTTTACAATATGATGCAGTTAATAGTGAAAGGTCAAATTCTTTAGAGTTTGAATTAAAACATAATAATATCCCAATATTTGCTAGAAATTTCAATCCCCCAGACGATGTAAATTTAGCAACTGGTGAATTTACAATACTGGATAATTTCTTCAACGCAAATGAAAGATTGATATATGAACCAGGATCTTCAATAGATGGTGTGGGAATTTCATCGCTAGTAATGTCAAACGGTAATCCATTACCAAGTGAAGTGTACGTGGTTTTACCTTCAGGTACAACTAATTCAAATGTATTCCAATTATCAACAACAAAGGCAGGATCTGCTGTTACCTTTAATACAGTTGGGTCTGGAAATAGACATAAGTTAGGAATGTTTAAAAAGAATGAAAAATCATTAATAACACTTGATAATGTAATACAATCCCCAATATCATTTACCCCAATAACAACCACATTATCTGGAAACGTTGGTGGTCAAGTATCAATATCAACTACAATATTATCTTTGGCAGGAATTACATCTGTAGTAATTCAAGATCTACTAAAAATAAATGATGAATTTGTAAGAGTTAATAATGTTGGTTTTGGTACAACTAATGTAGGACCAATAACAAATACTGGTGCATTAAAATTAGTTGATGTTTCTAGAGCTATTGTTGGATCTTCAGCGTCTACACATTCTGATTCATCCACGGTTAGATTGTTTAGAGGTGGATATAACATTGTTGATGAAAAACTATTCTTTACAGATCCACCTAGAGGGGCAGGAGTTAATACCAAAAATGATTCTAATAGAGAAAGACTTAGATCATCCTTTAGTGGAAGAGTGTACCTACAGCAGGACTATTCAGAAAATGCTGTCTTTGATGATGTTTCAGATCAATTTACTGGAATAGGAAAAACATTTAGAACCTCAATATCAGGAGTAAACACAACTGGTCTTAATACAGGAAGTAGTTTTGTTACTTTAAATGGTATATTCCAACCTCCAACCACACTGAAAAACCCAAATAATAATTATGAGTTTGTTGAATCAACAGGAATAACAAGTTTCGTATTTAGTGGAATTTCATCAGCTGACGGAACTCAAATTGTTAGTTTATCTGATGTAAACCAAAATCAATTACCAAGATCAGGACAAATAATATCAATCGGATATACTGGTGGATTAGGATTTGCTCCCTTAGCTGGTGCTGCTGTTACTGCAGTTATTGGTACTGGAGGTTCGATCACCGCTGTTGGCATAGGAACCAGAGACTTTCATGGATCAGGATATCGTTCTGGTTTAAGTACAACAGGCAATGGAATTATAAACATTGGAATTATAGATGAAGTTTATCAACATAGATTTAATAGTTCTTCTAACAATTCTATAACTGCAGATACAGGATCAAAATTTACTCCAACTGATGCATCATATGATTCTCTATCGGGAGTTTTGGTGTTGACCATCCCAAATCATGGATTAACAAACTCTAATACTATAGGTATAGCAACTGAGTCATTAGTTTTTAGATGTGATAAAGATGCATATTCAACAGATCATCCATATCCAAGAACAACAGATCCAGCACATAATGCTACTTTATCAATAGGAAATACAACTGTAAATACACTTACTGTAAATGTTGGATCTGGTGGTGGAGTTGGATCTGGTGCTACCATTACCGCAACTGTTGGTATTGGAGGAACTTTAATTTTCTCTGTTGTCGGTGGTGGAACAAGTTATATAAATCCAAAAATAATGGCACCTTCACCCACATACGAAAATTTACCTATTGTTGGAGTTTCTAGAATTGGTTTGGGTGCCACCACAGATACAGGAACAGGATTACTTTTAAATATTGATGTAGGAGGAAGTAATACCACTGGTATTGGTTCTACATTATTTGAGGTTAAGTCATTTGATATTACTAGAACTGGTTATGGGTTTAGAAAAGGTGATGTATTTAAACCAGTTGGATTAATTACAGATAAATCATTATCATCACCATTGAGTGAACTGGAATTTACTGTAAACGAAGTGTTCACTGATTCTTTCTGTTCTTGGAATGTAGGAGATTTTGATTATATTGATTCTATAGTAAGTCTTCAAGATGGTATTAGAACTAGATTCCCACTTAATTTTAAAGGAGAATTAGTTTCATTTGAATCTGCTCCAAACTCAAATATTGACATGCAGGCATTATTGTTAATATTTGTTAACGGAGTAATACAAAGTCCTGATCAAGCTTACATATTTAATGGTGGAACATCTTTTGAGTTTACAGAACCACCAGATCCTAGTGATAAAATAACTATCTTCTTCTATAAAGGTTCAAATAATGTTGATGTTACTTTTGTAGATGCTGACGAGTCAGTGAAGGTTGGAGATGAAGTTCAATTACTAAAAAATGCAAATATATCTAATTCTGATCAAGAAAGGAGAGTTATAGCAGGTATCGTAACATCAGATTTAATTGAAACCAATTTATATTTTGGTGAGGGTATTAATTCTCAAGTGTCTAAACCATTAAGATGGATAAAACAAAAAACCGATAAATTTATCAATGGCGAATTGGTAACCAAAGTAAGACCCTTAATTGAACCTTTAGTGTTCCCAGAATCTAAAATAATTAAAGATTTTTCAACAAGTGATCAGGATTTTTATCTTGATAGTATTGGGGTTGGAACTAATTCTGCTACTACTCAATTCTTTTATGAAAATCCAAATAATATAGGTGTATTAGTTGTTGATGAGTCGATAACACCAAGGGCGGCTAGTTTATCTGCTGTAATTTCTGTTGGGGGAACAGTACAATCTATAATAGTAAATGATGGTGGTAAAGGGTACGTAGGCACAACAACATCAATTTCAGTTGGTGTGCCAACTACAGGTATTAACACACATATCGCGACAGCGACAGGTAATATAACAAGTGGCGTTATAACTTCAATAACAATTAATGATGGAGGAATTGGATATTCTACATCAATAGTTCCTAATGTAATAGCACCAGTTCCAACAATACCATCTGAATTGATAACTGGATTTACTGGATCAAGTGGATTTAGTGGTATAGTTACTTCAATAAATGTATTGAGTAGTTCTACTATAAAATTCTTCTTGGAGAAAGAATCTGGTACATTTACAGGGTTATCAAATGGAGATCCAATTTACATATTTGATACTGCAGTTGGAGCAGGTGTCACCTCTGTTGTAACAGCAACAGGATCTCCTGTAGGGGTTGGAACATCATTCTTTGATAATATATACTTGATTAGTTCATACAGCACTACCTCAAATACAGCAGAATTTGTTGCTGGTGTGAAGACAGATACTTCACTAACAGGTATTTCAACTAGCGGAATATCTGGTAGATTCTCTTGGGGTAAATTAACTGGTGGAACTAGAAATCCAGTAGTAGCAGATCGAATATCAGTTACTGTTTCTGGAAAAACTATAAACTCAGGTTTATCAACTTTTCCAACTATACAGAGAAGAAATACTGGTATAAGAAATACAGGTGCACTGTCTGATAGAAGCAATCCTATTTAAAGTCAAGTAAACCTAGTATAAATATAAGAAAAAAACTATAGAACATAAAAAATGTCGGCAATTGTAACAGATCAATTTAGAATTAATAACGCAGGTAATTTTTTAGGAGATGTAAATAATTCCGCAAATTCATATTATGTTTTTGTTGGATTATCAAATCCAGGAGTGCCAAATGCATTTGGTAGAAATGAAAGTGACGCTAAATGGAATGATCAAACTACTAGGGAAAAACCTGTAGATAATATTAATTATTTGAATCATGTTAGGGATACCATGATTTTTGGTAGAAAAATTACTCCTGATAATGTCAGAAGAGTAGTAAGAAAGATAACTTGGACTAAGGATACTACTTATGATATGTATCGACACGACTATAGTAATGAAAATCAAGCACCTAATGGAAAAACATCAAGATTATATGATTCAAATTTTTATGTAATTAACAAAGATTTTAATGTTTATATTTGTATAGATAATGGATCATCTGGTATAAACACCACTGGTAACGCATCATTAAATGAACCAACTTTAACTGGATTGGAACCATTTAGAGCGACTGGTGCCACGGATGATGGATATCTTTGGAAATACTTATTTACAGTAGCACCAAGTGATATTATAAAATTTGATGCCACTGAATTTATACCATTACCTAACGATTGGTCAACAACAACCGATGCTAATATTGCTAATGTAAGAGATAGTGGAAATTCTGATATTAACAATAATCAAATTAAAAAGGTATACATCGCAGATGGTGGAACAGCGTATAAGAATGCTGGAGCTGGTGGTAAAGAAGTGAATATCATTGGTGATGGATCTGGGGCAAAAGCAATAGTTGAAGTTGGGACAAACACCAAAATTAGTGATGTGCAGGTATCAGTTGGTGGAAAGGGTTATACTTACGGAATTCTTGATCTAACTGATTTACAACCATCTTCAGGTGCTAACGCAAAATTAATTCCAATCATACCTCCAGCAAAGGGTCATGGATCTGATATCTATAAAGAATTAGGAGCAGATAGAGTTTTAGTTTATGCTAGATTTGATGATTCTACAAAGGATTTTCCAATAGACACTAAATTTGCTCAAATAGGTATTGTTAAAAATCCAACTTCTATAGGATCAACTGAAATATATAATCAAACTCAATACTCATCAATTTCATCTCTATATTTGAAAACTTTTCCATCTTCTTCTGATGTAAAAGTTGGTGATTTATTAGAACAAGAAGTGAAACAAGACGGAGTTGTTGTTGGTAAAGCACAAGCTTATGTTACCTCATTTGATGTTATCTCAAACGATTCAAGTAATCCAATAGCGGTGCTAAAATACTACAGAGATAGATCATTATATTTCAATCCAACCACTGGAGATCAGCAAGATCAAACAGGTATTAGTACAATCGCTGGTACTAATGGTCAGGTTTATGATTTTTCAAATGATCTTCCAGTTACAGGAACAGATGGAGTATCAACTCCTTACACTGTAGGAATAAACAGCACCTTTACTGGTATTACAACAAACCCAACAGGAACTAAAGTAGTTGACTTGGGAGTTGAATTTAAAAATGGTTTAGCACAATCTGAGATAAATAATCAGTCGGGTGATATTATCTACCTAGATAATCGACAATTGATCTCTAGAGATAGTAGGCAAAAAGAAGACATCAAAGTTATACTGGAATTCTAAAACATGTCACAGAAAACAAATTTAAACATAAGTCCTTATTATGATGACTTTAATGATGACAATAATTTCTACAGAGTTCTATTCAAACCAGGTAGACCTGTTCAAGCTAGAGAGTTAACTACTCTTCAATCAATACTGCAGAATCAGGTAAAATCTTTTGGAAGTCATGTGTTCAAAGAAGGATCAATGGTTCTTCCTGGTGGTATTAATTATGATGATAGCTATTATTCAATAAAACTAGAATCAGAACATTTAGGTCTTCCAATATCTCTTTATCTTGATAATTTGAAGGGTAAAAAATTAAAAGGTCAAAATTCAGGTATAGAAATTTTAGTTAATGACTGTAAAGTGCCTGATTCACTTGATATTACAGACACTACGATTTTTATAAAATATTTGACTGGAAATACTAATAATGAAATTGCAAACTTAGAGGATGGTGAACCCTTAATAACTTTAGAAGATATAACTTACGGTAATACAACTATTAGTACAGGTGAAAGTGTAGCTACATTGATATCCACAAACGCCTCAGCTGTTGGTAGTGCAGTCAAAATGAACGAAGGTGTATATTTTGTTAGAGGAACCTTTGTAAGCGTTCCTACAAGCACTGTAATACTAGACCCATATTCAAATACACCATCATATAGAGTTGGTTTAAATATTTTAGAATCAATTATATCAGCAAAAGATGATCCTTCACTGTATGATAACGCAAAAGGATTTTCTAACTTTGCAGCACCAGGTGCTGATAGATTGAAAATAACAGCAACATTATCAAAAAAATCTTTAACTGATACTAATGATGTTAGTTTTGTAGAATTAATTAAGGTAAGAGAAGGAGAACTTAAAAAATTACAAGACTTTTCAGTATACAATGAATTAGAAAAGTATCTAGCTGCTAGAACCTTCGAAGAGTCTGGAAATTATTCTTTAGATAATTTTGAAGTTAAGGTATCTGATTCTTTAGATACTGGACTTTCAAATGGTGGAATATTTAAATCAAATCAAATCACTGAGCAAGGAAATACCCCATCAGATGATTTAGGATGTCTTGAGATCAGTTCTGGAAAAGCGTATGTAAGAGGTTTCAGAATTAGTCAACCAGGAACTACAATCATAGATTTTGAAAAACCAAGAGATAAAGGAAAAGAAAAAGTAGCGTTAGTTCCATTTGATATGGGAACTACAATTAGAGTTAATAATGTATCAGGAACACCTGCTTTGGGAACCAATAGTTCAACACCTGGTAATGCAAACTCTAATGTGGTCTCACTTTTAAGTAGGAGAAAAACTTCTGCTAATCCAAGTGCTATTCCTGTAGGGGCATATGAAATAGGAAAAGCAAGAGTATATTCATTTGGATTGAGAAATACACCATATGTTGATAATTCTAGTCAGTGGAATCTACATTTATTTGATGTTCAAACATACACTTTTATTACTCTAAACACATCACTAACAGCAACAATCAGTTCATTTGTCAGAGGTGCTAGTAGTGGTGCTACAGGATTCATTAATTCATCAGTGACAAATGCATCTGAAATTGTTCTATCACAAACTTCTGGAAGTTTCATACCAAATGAAAAGTTAATTATTAATGAATCTGAAGAATCATTTAGATCTATTGTATCAGTTAGACAATATACTTTCGAAGATATTAAGTCAGTTTATCAAGACTCCTTAATAAGTGGATTCACTCTTGATTTTAGTGCTGATACTGTATTGGAAAAAACTAGAATACCATCTTTACCAGAGTTTAATACATGCGTTATTAATGGAAGCACATTAGTTTCTCCAGGCAATGCATTTTCTGGTATAAAAACAGATTCTATTATCCAATATCAAGTAGCAGGAGATTCTGATGTCACTTTTAACAGAGTAAGTAATATCAGCGGTGATTTAAAAGTTTTAACTTTAGATACTACAACACAGGTTACAAACGTAAATACAGGAGCTATTGGGGTAACTTCAACCACAGTTGCTCTAGCTTCTCCAATTGTTGTGGATAAAGAGAATACTGGGTTATATGCAAAATTAGGATTTGATAATATATGTGAGGTTGATTTAGGAAATGCCACATTATCACTTTCTGCTCAAACAGCAAAAATTAATCTTTCACAAAACGCTACAACTCAACCAATTCCAGCTGGAATATCAAGTGCGTTCTTCGATAATTTTGACACTCAAAAATATTCTTTAGTTTATAATGATGGAACAGTTGAACCATTAACAAGAGATCAATTTAAATTAGTTGATGGTGGATCAAAGGTTGAATTTTCAGGATTAACAGTGGGTGCTGGAAATACAGCTGTTCTTAATGTTACCTTAGAAAAAGTAGGTATTACAGAAAAAACTAAACAATTTGTAAGAAGTAATAAGATAGTTATTAACAAGACTAAGATTGGTGTTTCTACAAGTACAAATGGATTAACTTTCAACCAATATTATGGTTTTAGAATAGAAGATAGAGAAATATGTCTAAACGTTCCTGATGTTGTTAATGTAGTATCTGTATTAGAATCGAAAGACAGTAACGACCCAACTTTAGATACAATTACAACAGTATCTGGACTATCTTTAAATACTAACACCGTAGTTGGTGAAAAAATAATTGGTCAAGAAAGTGGAGCAGTAGCTCAATTAATTACTAGAGTAAATGCTGAAAGTGTTGAAATTGCTTACTTTACAGATACTCAATTTACCATAGGGGAATTGATAACATTTGATGAATCAAATATTGAAACAACAGTTCAAGCAATTACTCTTGGTAATAATACAAATGTTACTGAAAAATATTCACTAGATAAAGGTCAAAGAGAGCAATACTATGATTATTCAAGAATAGTTAGAAAACCAACTTTAAATGCTCCATCAAGAAGACTTTTAGTAATCTATAATGCGTATGAAGTTCCATCTACAGACACTGGTGATGTGTTTACAGTTAATTCTTACGATAAAGATCGATTTACATCTGATATTCCAATTTTAGATAATAATTTAAGAGTTTCAGATACACTTGATTTTAGACCCAGAGTAACATCCAACGTTAGTGCTTCTTCTTCCCCATTTGCTTTTACTTCTAGAGATTTTTCTTCATCAGGAGCAACTTCTAATCTTGTTGTATCTCCAGAGGGAAGTTCTAGACTTGGATATAGTTATTTCTTACCTAGAATTGATAAATTAATTTTATCTCGTGGAGAAGATTATGAAGGTAATTTTGCGGTAATAAAAGGAGTATCATCTCTTAATCCAAAACCACCAGCATTGCTTGATGGTGCGATGCATATTGCTACAATTAATCTTCCAGCATATCTTTATAATCCAGATGATGCTGAGATAAAGTTAATTGATAATCGAAGATATACTATGAGGGATATTGGTAAGTTAGAAGATAGAATAGAAAATTTAGAAATCTTAACAAGTTTAAGTTTACTTGAAGTAGATACTAAAACTTTACAAGTTAAAGATGTGACAGGTGATAGATTTAAATCTGGATTTTTTGTTGATGATTTTAAAGATGCTGGAAGACTTGATTTAGAAAATAATGACTGTAGAGTTAGTATTGACGCTGATAATCAGCAGATGATAGCTCCAGTGGATCAATTTACAGTTAAACCTTTAATAGGTGTAGCAGAAAGTATTGATATAAATTCTGCAGATTTTTCTCAAAATTTACTATTATTAGATTCAAACGTTCAAAAAACAGGAGATTTAATAACTCTCAAATATTCTGAAATAAAATCGGATATTGGTAATCCACAAGCAAGTAGAGTTGAAAATATTAACCCATATGAGGTTGTTGTTCGTAGAGGTAGAGTATTACTAAACCCATCACAAGATAACTGGACAAGAGTTGAGGAAATAGATGGTGGTGTTAGGACTATTTTTGGAGATCCTAGAAATACCGCAACTGAAAGAATATTGACATCTTCAAGACCAGATCCTTTTATAAGATCTAGAAATGTAGGATTTGATGCTTTCTCACTAACACCTGGTGTTAGACATTATCCATATTTTGAAGGAAGAAGTGGTATTGATATTATCCCTAAATTATTAGAAATTTCTATGGTTTCAGGAACATTCTCGATAGGTGAAACGGTTGCTGGTGTAACTGAACAAGGTAATCAATTAATTTCATTTAGAGTAGCACAACCAAATCATAAAACGGGTGCTTATAATTCACCATCTACAGTGTTCCAGAGTAATCCATACGATACTACATTAAGTTTAGGATCATTTTATACAGAATCCTCAGTGGTGTTAAATGTTGATATTGCATCATTATGTGAAGATGCTTTAGGTCAATTCTCAGGTAGAGTTAGAACAAATTTAAGATTGATTGGTCAAACAAGTGGAGCAATTTCAACTATCAGTAATGTAAGATTAATACCAGATTCATTTGGTTCAGTTTACGGATCATTCTTCTTTAGAGAACCAAATACAACTCCACCACCACCTTTAAGATTTAGAAACGGAACAAAAACATTTAGATTGACATCTGATGTTAATAACGCTAATCCATTACGTGGAGATGAAGGAATTGGTATAACTCGTGGGGATGCAACATATGTAACATTTGGAATTATTGATTCATTCACATCAACATTGGTTCGTCGTGTTCCACCACCTAGACCACCAGGAGATCCTCTTTCACAAACATTTACTGTCGATGAGACTGGAATGTTTTTATCATCAATAGATTTATTCTTTGCTACTAAGGATGATAATGTTCCTGTAACGGTTCAAATAAGAGAGGTTGAATTAGGAACTCCAACGAATCAGGTAGTTAGTGATTTTGCTGAAGTAAGTTTAGATCCAACTCAATTAGATTCTTCTGGTGAATCGATTATAAAAACGTCAGCAGATGCTTCATTACCTACAAGGGTTACTTTCCCATCTCCAGTGTACTTAGAACCTAATAGAGAGTATGCTATCGTGCTTCTAGCACCAGCAACAATAGAGTATAAGATGTGGATTGCTCAAATGGGTGAGGAAACAATTGAAACTCAAACACTTGGAGTTGATCAGGGATCAAAGAGTATTGTAACTAAGCAATATCTTGGAGGAAGTTTATTTAAATCTCAGAACGGAACTATATGGACAGCTACTCAAACTCAAGATTTAAAATTTAGTCTTTATAAGTGCTCATTTGTAACCACTCCTGGTTCTCTTACAATGTTCAATTCTGATTTGTCAATAAATGACAAAATTAATTCAAAATTACAAGATAATTCATTAAAGACTTATCCTAGAAAATTAAGAGTTGGTATTGATACAACTACTGCTTTAAGTAGCACCATATCAGTAGGGACAAAAGTTTCAGCGTCTAACGTTTCTCCATATACAAACTCTACAGATGCAAAAGGATTTGTAGAAAAAATTGGTGGTCCAGTATCTGGCACTTCTCTAACTGGTATTGGAACTGGGTATTCTGGTGGTCCATATTCCAATGTGAGCTTATATTCCATAACTGGTGATGGTACAGGAGCAACAGGAAACATTCAGACATCTGGTGGAGAAATAGCAAGTGTAGCGATTGCTGCAACTGGTAATGGTTATGTTGTAGGTGATGTTTTAGGAATTACTACAGCAGAAGTAGGAAATGCGGGAAGTGGTGCTGAAATAACAGTGACTGGAGTATTTGGAACGGACACTCTATATCTAACGAATGTTCAAGGTGAAAAAATTAATAATGGTAGAAAATTAGTATACTATACTGATGTTGCTTCAGGAACAATCGCTAATTCGACGGTGGATGTAAGAGGTGATTCTATAGTCAATGGTAGTCTTTATGAAGGAAATATTTTAGAGGTTAATAGTTCTAACCACTCCATGAATTCTATTCAAAATGTTGTACAAATTGATGGTGTAAAACCAGATACCACTCCTATTTTACTAACAGAAAATATTACTTCAACGGATACTACTATTTCTGTTGCGAGCACAACACCATTTGCCACTTTCGAAGGAATATCAACCAGCACTGGTTATGTTCAAATTGGAAGAGAAATTATTTACTATAATGGAATTGGTATTGGAAACTTATCTGTCGGTCAAAGAGGATTTGGTGGATCTCCAAAAGATGCCCACTTTATTAATGATCAAGCAATAAAGTATGAGTTTAATGGAATATCATTAACTGGTATTAATACAACTCATAATTTACCAACTAGTGCTGCACTTCAATCAAAGAAAACTAGTGATAGTTATTTGTTAGAAATTAATAGAGGAGCAGGAAGAGCTAACTTACAGAATAGATCAATAGGAGTAAATCAAATTAGTTTCGCTGATGAAAAAGTTGGTGGAGAAAATCGAATCGTAGGTACTCAAAACTTCCAATATGATGCCTTTATTCCATCATTCAATGTATCTACTCCATCACCAGTGACACAAGTATCATCGCAATTAAGATCAGTTTCAGGAACAAGTGAGGGTGGAAATGAAATTTCATTTGTAGATCAAGGATATGAAAGCGTTGAGTTTAATCAAATTAATAGATTAGATACACCAAGACTTTTAGCTTCTAAACCTAATGAGGATGTTAAATTGAGTGGTTTACCTCGAAGTAAGTCAGTTACATTGTTAACTAGATTTAGCACTACTGATTCTAACTTATCACCAGTATTAGATACAATGAATGGTGCGTTTAGATTCTTAAGAAATAGATTAAATAAACCAATATCAGATTATGCGACAGATCCTAGATCAAATGCTATATCAAATGATCCACATTCTGCATGTTATATCTCACAAAAGGTAAGTCTAAAACAAGCATCCACATCATTGAAAGTATTGGTAAGTGCTTATCGACATGAATCAGCAGACTTTAGAGTTTTGTATCGTCTGTTTAAGACCGATTCAAGTGAAGTAGATCAATCATATGAACTATTTCCTGGTTTTAATAACTTGAAAAATGTAGGTATTGATAAGATTATTGTTGATCCTAAGTTAAATGATGGAAGACCAGATGTATTTGTACCTCCAAATAAAGAAGGTGAATTTAGTGAATATGAATTTACAATTGATAATTTAGATGAATTTGTAGGATTCCAAATTAAGATTGTATCTAGTGGAACTAATGAAGCATATCCTCCAATATTTAAAGATTTAAGAGTTATCGCTTTAGCATAATGATTCGAGTTGAAGGTCACAAACATCTCTACAGAGATGAAAAATCAGGTGCGATTGTAAATACAGATACGCAAGGTTACCTGCAGTATAAAAGACTGCAGGAACAAAAACAATATCAAGAAAAAGAAATACAACAACTAAGATCAGATGTTGACGAAATAAAGTCATTACTCAGAGAACTAATCAATAAATCCTCATAGATATAAATATTTAAAAATGTATTGATTAATAATGGCAGTATATGTATCCAACATCACAATTGAGCAAGGGTATGACTTTGATACTTCCTTTCAATTAGAGGATACTCGTTCGAACGAATTTTTGAATTTAGTCGGAGCAGCGACAACAGCGATGCTTAGAAAACATTCGGCAGCTAAAACTAAAGTTTCATTTGCCACTACTGTTGCTGATGCTGAAACAGGCATAATTTCCATATCCTTGACTGCTGCTAACACGGTGTCATTAAAACCTGGAAGATACGTATATGATGTAAAGATAATAACTTCTGGTGGTCAAGAATATAAAGCCATAGAAGGAACAGCACTCGTCAGATCTGGAGTAACAAGGTAATGACAACTATAAATGATCGAATTGGTTCACAAAATGTAATTAGGGTATTATCTAATGCTTCAGCACCTCCTACTAGATTAGCGAATTTAAGTGATGTCAATTCGACAAGAAAAACTGAAGATGGTTTAGTATTAGTATGGGATACCACAACTGAAAAATTTGTTTTAACTGATAAGATTGAAGCTTCTACACTTATTCAAACTGGTATTGTATCATTTACTAACGTAACAAATTCAACAAGTCCAGCGACAGGAGCGTTACAAGTATCTGGTGGTATAGGGGTAGCTAAGAATGTAAACATTGCAGGTGGTCTAAAGGTTACAGGTTTATCCACATTTGTAGGAGTTGTAACAACATCTGGAGACATGTATGTTGGTGGTGATTTATTTGTAAAGGATGATATTGTATATGATGAAGTTTCAGGAAGACAAGTTAAAATATCAGGTATTGGTACTTTTGGATCTATTTTCATAGGAGATACTGAAGTATTAAGTTCTGCTCGCCAATTAAAGAACATAGTATCTTTAGATGCAGTAACTACATCAACAATAGAAACAGCAATTTCAAATGCTCCAAATACATTTACAGATTTAAATGTCACTGGAATCTCAACGTTTGTTGGAATTGCGACTTTTGCTTCTGGTATCATTGTTACTTCTGGTGTGTCAACATTTACCAGTGCGATAGACGCAAATGGTGGAGCAAACATAACTGGTAATTTAACTGCTAATTCAGTAAATGTTACTGATTTAACTTCTGGTCGCGTTGTTTATGTTGGGACAGCTGGCGAACTTCAAGATAATGGTAATTTTACATTTAGCGGAAGTTTACTCACTGTTACAGGAAACCAGAATGTAACTGGAACACTAACTGCTGGATTGATTGATGGAGGTTCGTATTAATGGCAAAACCAACCACTAGACAGGAACTAGTTGACTACTGTTTAAGACAACTAGGTGCACCTGTTCTAGAAATAAATGTAGATGATGATCAAATCGATGATTTAGTCGATGATGCTATTCAGTATTTTAACGAGAGACACTTTGATGGTGTTGAAAGAATGTATTTGAAATATCAGATAACTGAAAGTGATATTGCTAGAGCAAGTGGAAGTGGAACAGACGGTGTTGGAATAGTCACAACAACAGGAACTGCAAATGTAAGCGGAATTGGAACAATAACCTCTAACTTCTACGAGAACTCTAATTTTATTCAAGTTCCAGATTCTGTCATAGGAATTGAAAGGATATTTAAATTTGATACAAGTTCAATATCAGGTGGAATGTTTAGTATTAAGTATCAATTATTTTTAAATGATCTTTATTATTTTAATTCTGTCGAATTGCTTCAATATACAATGACGAAGAGGTATTTGGAAGATATAGATTTCTTGTTAACAACAGATAAACAAATAAGATTTAATAAAAGACAGAATAGGTTATATTTAGATATTGATTGGAAAGCTCAAACAAAAGATACTTTTTTTGTAATTGATTGTCAAAGAGCGTTAGATCCTACACAATTTACAAAAGTTTTTAATGATAGTTTCTTAAAAAGATATTTGACACTTTTAATTAAAAGGCAGTGGGGATTGAATATGATGAAATTTAGTGGAACTCGATTACCAGGTGGAATTGAGTTAAATGGTAGACAATATTACGAAGATGCTGAAAGAGAATTGGCAGACATAAAACAAAGAATGTCTCTCGAATACGAGTTGCCACCTCTCGATTTTATAGGATAGTGACACATGGCATTAAATCCCTTCTTTCTACAAGGATCTAAGACCGAACAATTTTTACTGCAGGATGTAATTAATGAGCAGTTAAAAATTTATGGTATAGATGTTTTTTATCTACCTAGAAAAATTTTTAAAACTGATAATATTATTCGAGAAGTTCAATCATCAAAGTTTGATGATTCTTTTATTCTTGAAGCATATTTAAATAACTATGAAGGTTATAATCCAAACAGTGATTTAATGACTAAGTTTGGATTAAGATTAACGAATGAAGTAAGTTTAACAATATCAAGAGAAAGATTTGAAGAGTTTATAACACCATTTTTGGAAGGTATCTCATCAGGTATTAAAGAGGGTTTGATAACTGATTATACTTTTGAGGATTTAGTTAATCGACCAAAAGAAGGAGACTTAATATATTTCCCTCTTGGTGAGAGATTATTTGAAATTAAAAGAGTTGAATCAGAAAAACCATTTTATCAATTAGGAAAAAATTATACTTATGAACTAAGTTGTGAGTTATATGAATATGAGAATGAACTTATTGAAACTTCAATTGATGAGGTTGATAATACAGTCGAAGATCAAGGATATATTACTACAGTCAATTTAGTTGGAAGTGCTATCACAGCAACAGGAACTGCTGTGATTGGTGAAACTGGAATGCTTGGATTTATATCATTAATAAATGATGGTTCTGGATATGTAACAGCACCAGCAGTTGAAATATCTCCACCAGCATCTGGAATACCAGCAACAGCTGTTGCTATCACAACATCAAGAGGTGGGGTTAAATCTCTGAAAGAGATAAGAATTTTAAATCCTGGTTCTGGATATGATGCAAATAATCCACCACTAATCATATTAAATGGTGGTGGAGGTGCTGGTGCAGCAGTCACATTTGGAATTGTTAACAGCGGAATCTCGACAATTACAATTACTAATAGAGGTGATGGATACGCTGTAGCACCTACAATTACCTTTACAGGAACGACTGGTGTTGGTGGAACAACCGCAGCTGCAGAAACAGTTATTAACGATGATGGAAAAATTGATTCAGTACAGTTTGTAAACGTAGGTTCTGGTTATACAGTGGCACCTACTGTTGCTTTTGCAGGTATTTCAACAACAGGAGTTGGAACTTATCTATACAATGAAGTTGTAACAGGATCCTTGTCTGGAACAACAGCAAGAGTCAGAAACTTCAAGAAACGAGTAGATATAGACAATGTAAATCCACCAGTTGAACTACAAGTATCTCTAAATAGTGGCAAATTCAACGCTGGAGAGGTTATTGTTGGTTCAATCTCATCAGCTAGATATGTTGTAGAATCTTACAGTGACGACAGTTTTGAAGAACCTTTTGATTCTAATAAAGAGATAGAAAGTGAAGCATTCAATTTACTTGACTTTGCCGAAGACAACCCATTTGGAGATTATTGATGTTAGGTACTTATTATTATCACGAAATTATTCGAAAAACTATCATTGGTTTTGGTACGTTATTTAATGATATTTTTATTAAACATGAAAATATTGATAACACTACTTTAGATGAAACTAAGGTTGGTCTTGCTTATGGTCCTCAACAAAAGTTTTTTGCGAAAATTAGAGAACAAGCAAACTTAACAAAAGCAGTTGCTATAACTCTTCCAAGAATGTCATTTGAAATGACATCAATTCAATATGATGCAACTCGTAAATCTGGTATTACTCAAACATTCAAAGCATCTGACGGTACAAATTTGAAAAAGGTATTCATGCCTGTGCCATATAATATTGGATTTGAACTTAGCATATTTTCTAAATTAAATGATGATGCTCTACAAATCATCGAACAAATATTACCATACTTTCAACCATCTTTTAATATTACAGTTAACTTAGTGAGTTCAATTGGAGAGAAGAGAGATGTTCCAATTGTTTTAGATAATATATCGTTTAGAGATGAATATGAAGGAGACTTTACAACAAGAACAGCATTAATATACACATTACAATTTACAGCAAAGACATATCTATTTGGTCCTGTTTCAGATACTAGCGATGGATTAATCAAGAAAGTTCAGGTGGATTACGCATCAGATACTGCAGCATCAGCAAGAAGACAAATGCGTTATGTTGCTACACCAAAAGCACTTAAAGACTATAACAATGATCAAACTACAACAATTACAGAAGACTTGACAACTACTGAAACCAGAATAAGTGTAACAGCCTCTGCTTCACTTAGTGTTAATGATCGAATTGTAATTGATAGTGAAATTATGAAGATATCACAAATCGTTGATGCTACCACTATCATTGTGAAGAGAGGATTTGATAGTTCAATTCCAGCACAACATACATCAGCATCAACGATAAATCTATTAACGACTGCTGATGATGCTGCGATTGTTCCAGGTGATGACTTTGGATTTAATGAATTTGAATCATTCTTTGATGATGGTAAATCATATAGTCCTACAAAACAAAGTGATGTATAATGAATACCATGTCTAGTTACGATCCAATTGATGAAGCATTGAATACTCACACTGAGGTTGAAGCGATTGTGCCTTCAAAGAAAGATGTTAAATTAGAAAAGAAAGAAAAAAAATCTGAAGATATTGAAAAAGATTATGAATACACTCGTGCTAACTTATATTCTCTGATTGAGAAGGGACAAGAATCACTTAATGGTATTCTAGAACTTGCAGGAGAGAGTGCGAGTCCAAGAGCATATGAGGTCGCAGGGCAGATAATTAAATCAGTAGCAGACACAACAGATAAGTTGTTAGATCTGCAGAAGAAGGTAAAAGAAGTAGATGAAGATAAGAAACAAACAACAAATACAGTCACAAATAATGCTTTATTTGTAGGGTCAACATCAGATCTTTCAAAGATGATAAAACAACAGTTTCTAAATAATAAAGATAAGACCAAGTAAATCGTGGATTTAGCACAAAGAAGACAACAACTTCGTTTAAAACAAGTCGATGCTGTCAAAAAATTTAGACAGTCAAATATGACTGCTTCTGCTGCTACACAAAAAAGAAAAGAGAGGGATCAAATGAAAAAGGAAGTCAGAAAAGAAATTGAAAGTGAAACTCAATCTGAATCAATTGATATTGAGAACTCTGATGGAACTTTATTTGCTAAAGTGATTGATATTTTAGGACCAGCACATATGAGACCTGTTGTATCAAATGGTGTATGGAAAGGAACTGAGCAGATAAGTGAAATGAATGATGAGCAACCAAAAGAAGATCCAGCAATAAAAGCAAAACAGAAGAGAGCTGACCAGATTAAAAAACAAGTATTGCTTAAAAAAATACAAGCAGTAAGACAAGGTGGTGGAGAAAATATCATGGCATCATATGAACCATCAAATTGGAGAGCAGATAAAAATATGAGAATTAATAAGTTGATGGATAGGTAAACATCATGTCTGATAATGTATATCTTGGTAATCCTAATTTAAAAAAAGCAAATACACCAATCGAATTCACTGAAGAGAATGTCATTGAATTTGTAAAGTGTAAGAATGATCCTGTTTATTTTGCAAGAAAATATATAAAAATCGTATCTCTTGATGAGGGTCTCGTTCCTTTCAATATGTATGATTTTCAAGAAAAGTTAATTGATAGATTTCATAAGAATAGATTTAACATATGTAAAATGCCTCGGCAGACAGGTAAATCTACAACCTGTATATCATATCTTTTACATTACGCAGTATTTAATGATAATGTTAATATCGCAGTTCTAGCAAACAAAGCATCAACTGCCCGTGATTTATTGGGAAGATTACAACTTGCTTATGAAAATTTACCGACTTGGATGCAGCAAGGTATTATATCTTGGAACAAAGGTTCATTAGAATTAGAAAACGGATCGAAAATATCAGCAAACTCTACATCATCATCTGCTGTTCGTGGTGGATCTTACAACGTCATATTCTTAGACGAGTTCGCATTCATACCGAATCATATTGCAGATGATTTCTTTGCGTCTGTATATCCTACAATTACATCAGGACAAAGCACAAAAGTTATTATAGTTTCTACCCCTCGTGGTATGAATCATTTTTACCGATTGTGGCATGATGCTGAAAGAGGTAAGAACGAATACACACCCACAGATGTTCATTGGAGTGAGGTTCCTGGTAGAGATATAGTATGGAAAGAACAAACTATCGCAAACACATCTGAAGAACAATTCAAGATCGAGTTTGAATGTGAGTTCCTAGGTTCTGTTAATACATTAATAAGTCCAACAAAACTTCGAAATCTTGTATATGAAGAACCTTTAAAGAAAAATGCTGGTTTAGACATCTATGAAGAACCAATCAAGGATCATAATTATTTGATTACAGTTGACGTTGCTCGTGGTTTAGGTAATGATTACTCTGCGTTTATAGTTTTTGATATTACCAAGTTTCCATATAGAGCAGTCGCAAAATATCGAAACAATGAGATTAAACCAATGTTATTTCCAAACATCATATATGATGTAGCAAGGGGATATAATCAAGCGTTTCTATTGGTGGAAGTAAATGATATTGGAGATCAAGTAGCGAGTATTCTTCAATATGATTTAGAGTATGATAATTTACTGATGGCATCAATGAGAGGTCGAAATGGTCAGATAGTTGGTCAAGGATTCTCTGGTAAAAAGTCACAATTAGGTGTTCGTACGACTGCTGCTGTCAAAAAACTAGGTTGTTCAAATCTAAAAACATTATTGGAAGATGATAAGATATTAGTTAATGACTATGATATTATTTCAGAGTTGACAACTTTTGCTCAGAAAGCAAACTCCTTCGAAGCAGAGGAAGGTTGTAATGATGACTTAGCAATGTGTCTTGTCATATTTGCATGGTTAGTCGCACAAGATTATTTTAAAGAGATGACTGACAACGACGTAAGAAAGAGAATATATGAAGAACAAAAGAATCAAATTGAACAGGATATGGCACCTTTTGGATTTATTGCTGATGGATTAGATGATAATGTTTTTGTTGACAATGAGGGTGATCGATGGTATGCTGACGAGTATGGGGATCGATCCTATATGTGGGATTATAGATAATATGAAAGAAACTGAAAACATGATTACAGTCTACGAAGAACACATCAAAAATCTTGAAAAAGAAAATAAAAGTTTAAAAATGCAGGTTGATTTTCTTAAAGAACAGTTGGCATATAAAACATTTGGAAAACCAAATTTAAATGAAAAGAGTTGATGAATTATGAATACCTAAAAGGTAGATTCAATTATTGTCAAAATATTTTATGGGAAGATGTAATATATAAGATTGATAATGAATTTAAAAGTTCTTCATATAAATTATTAGTTGAAAGAACTCAAGCACCAACATTTGTTCTTCATAATTCATATTTACCAGGATCTTTAAAACCAATTTTTGAAAGAGTCAATAATGAAATGAACACTAAAGTTCTTCATGTTTATACATCTTTTGGAAGTAATAGTCCAACTTTTGGAAGACATAAAGATTCTATGGATGTATTAATAATACAATCCATAGGGCGGATAAAATATAAAATAGACAACGACATGGTATCATTAAATCCTGGTGATGGTGTAATAATTAAAAGAGGTATCTATCATACACCTATTATAGAAGAACCAAGAGTCACATTAAGTTTTTCCTGGCAGTAATGGAATTCGACGATCAGTTAAAATTAGGACACTTACTACTCAATGACAGAAAATGTAGAGTTTGTGGTGAAGAGAAAAATTTAATAGAAGGATTTTATAGATCCAGAAAAGGGAGAGGTGCTACAGCATCATCATATTCATATGAATGTAAAGTATGCACTATCAAAAGAATTGTTGAAACTCGAAAGAAGAGAGCACCTTTTGTTGATTGGCAATATCCTGATTGGTAGTGTTCATGTAATGTTTCCCCAATCAAAAAGGTCATTTTAATAAATAATTTTAACATATTTCGAGATTCGGAGAATAAAAGATGCCAGTAAATTTAGCATCTCCTGGAATTGTAGTTAGAGAAGTTGATTTAACTATCGGCAGAGTAGATTCTGCTACTGACAAGAATGCTGCAATTGTAGGACCTTTTGAAAAAGGACCTGTTAACATTCCAATAATAATTGAGAGTGAGCAGGATTTGATTGATAATTTTGGTAAACCACATAGCACAGATAACCAAGTTGAATATTGGATGGTAGCAGCATCATACTTAGCATATGGTGGAGTATTGAGTGTTGTTCGAGCAGCAGACAGTAACATGAAGAATGCTGTTGGAGTTGGAACTACTGCTGGTGATGCTGTAGTAATTAACAGTGTAGATGATTATATTAATAAAGGATATGATGAAGATACTTTAGCAGGACCAGTTGTCGCAGCAAGAAATCCTGGTACATGGGCAAATGGATTAAAAGTTGCGATCATAGACTCTTTTGCTGATCAAGTTTTAACAATAGGTGACGTTTCAGGGATACAAGTTGGATTTGGAATTACCCAAACAGCAAGTGGAACATTACCAGGTTCTGGATCAACAACAACTCTTGACGGAACCTTTAAAGGCATTGTCACTGGAGTTGGAACTGCTGCTGGATTAGGCACCGATCAAATTGCTGTTAAATTCTTATCACACACACCATCTGGTGGAACTGAATCTGAAAAAGATTATCAAGCATCAGGAATTTACAAACTTGGAATAAGCACTACAACTACTATTAGGAACAATAGTGGTGTTGCCACTGGTACTGTTTCAATAACTTCTGCAGTAGACTGGTTTGATTCTCAAACAATCACAACTACAAATGGAGTTCCAATAAGTTGGAATCAGATAGCAGATAGACCAGGAACTTCAGCATACGCAGCAGCAAGAAACTCAAGATTTGATGAGGTAGATGTTGTTGTAATTGATGATGATGGAGATATCAGTGGAAACGCAGGAACAATTCTTGAAAAGAATTTAAATCTATCAAAAGCAAAAGACGCTGAGTTCTCTGCTGGATCTACTTCATACTGGAGAAAGTTCCTACTTAATGCTTCTAACACTATCTTTGGACTAGGAGGACCTGCTTCTCCTGTAACAACAGCGTTTAAGAGCACTGGAAATGGTTTTGTAAAAGAAACTGATGTAGCATGGGATCAGAACGCACAGAATATAAAGTTTGCTGCAAATGGCAACGTAGGATATTCTTTGAAGTACGGTACAAACTACGGTGGAAAAACTGGTATAGCAACAGATGGAGCTTTAACAGCAAGTTTAGGAAATCTATCTAATGGATATGGTTTATTTGAAAATGTTGAAGAGTTTGATATTGATTTCCTACTTATGGGATCAGGATCAAAAGGTAGAACTACAACACAGGCACTAGCAAATAAATTAATCTCAATCGCTGAGATTAGAAAAGATGCAGTGGCATTTATATCACCTGATAAATCAACATTCATAACTGGTTCAACTTTAAATTCATCAGCAGATATTACTAACAATGTATTGGACTTCTTTGCTCCAATTACATCATCAACATACGCTGTATTTGACAGTGGATATAAGTATATGTTTGATAGATTTGGAAATACCTTTAGGTATATTCCTCTAAATGGTGATATCGCAGGAACATGTGCGAGAAATGACATCAATAACTTCCCATGGTTCTCACCAGCGGGAACAGCGAGAGGTGCTATTTTAAACGCAGTTAAACTTGGATACAATCCAACACAAATACAAAGAGATAAACTCTATACAAATAGAATTAATCCAGTGATCTTCTCACCTGGAGCAGGAATCGTCCTATTCGGTGACAAGACTGGATTTGGAAAATCATCGGCATTTGATCGTATCAATGTTCGTAGACTATTCATTTTCATTGAAAATGCGATTGAAGCAGCAGCAAAAGATCAATTGTTTGAATTCAACGATGAGATCACAAGGACTAACTTTGTGAACATTGTTGAACCTTTCTTACGTGATGTTCAAGCGAAGAGAGGTATTACAGATTTCAGAGTTGTTTGTGATGAGACAAATAACACTGCTGCTGTTATAGATAACAATGAATTTATAGCAGACATCTTTATCAAACCTGCAAGGTCAATTAACTTCATTGGTCTTACATTTGTCGCCACTAGAACTGGCATCTCATTTGAAGAAGTAATCGGTACAGTTTAACTAAAGGTATAGAAAACTATGGCAACCCAATTTAATAAACCACCGTTAAGGACTATCACTGGGTTTAAAAGCAAATTAGCTGGTGGTGGAACTAGACCGAATCTATTCGAGGTGGAAATCGCTTTTCCTAATGAAACAGCAATTGACAATGACACTAAGGAAAAATCAAGAT
>VTLG01000682.1_pt1 | contig 37296 bp, 42 predicted proteins | sample 4694571 | NCBI WGS metagenome assembly VTLG01 (sample SAMN12604809, study PRJNA352737) | marine metagenome | biome: ENVO:00000447; feature: ENVO:00000209|ENVO:00000569|ENVO:01000036; material: ENVO:00002151; isolation source: viral sequences binned using virsorter ...
GGCATACCTTGGGTTAGGGGGTGCTGGCGGCGCAGGAGGCGGAGGCGAGGGAGAGGGTGATTCATCTACGACTGGAAGCGGAACAGCCAATACTGGTGGTGGAGGAGGCGGGAATGATCGAGGGGGCAACTATGGCGCGGGCGGCTCTGGAATTGTGATTATTCGGATGTTGACAGCTCAGTACAGCGGCACGACAAGCGGTTCTCCTACCGTTACGACAGATGGGTCTTTTACCGTTCTGAAGTACACCTCTAGTGGAAGCTATACAGCATGAGCCCGTCTGCCAAAACAACCAATGAGTTGAAACTAGCACGGGTTTCTAGCTATGACATATAGTGTCCAGCCCTTTTCTTCTGTTGGTTTCGGCTCCATAGGTGAGCCGGAATACTTAGATTTAACGGGGCTTTCTGCTACTGGGGCGGTTGGCTCTGTAGGCATTGATATGACTCTTCGTGCTTTTCCCACGGGGGTGAGTGGAACAGGGGCCCTAGGCAGCGTTACAATTAATCTAACGACGAATATTTCTTTGACCGGGCTTTCTGCTACTTCTTCCCTTGGAAGCGTGGGGCTTGTGTGGAGTTCTTCCCTTCCGGTTAGTGGGGTTGTTGGAACCGGAAACATAGGTGATAATCAAACAGTGAATGTTTGGGGTGAAATAGTGCCGAGCACCACGACTACATGGACAGAAATTGCTGCATAAGGTTCTGCTATGAGCACATATACCACCAATACCGGTATCGAAAAGATTCCTACAGGGGGGCAGTCAGGAACCTGGGGGGCTACTACTAACACAAACTTTGACATTATAGACCGCGCTTTAAATGGTGTGGGAGCAGTTACTCTTTCGGGGAGCACCCACACCCTAACCACAAGCGACGGGTCTACCTCTGATGGGCAGTTTAAGCTGATTGTATTTGGCGGATCCCTTAGTGGGACCAATACAATCACCATTGCACCAAACGACGCGGATAAAATATTTTTTGTTCACAACAATACTTCTGGCAGTCAGTCCATTGCCTTCAGCCAAGGTTCTGGCAGCAATGTGACAGTGCCCAATGGAACGACCAAGATAATTTATGCTGATGGAGCAGGGGCGGGCGCGGCTGTTTCTGATCTTACAGATAGATTTAGTATGGCCAACGTAGATATTGATGGTGGTGCTATTGATGGCGCTACTATCGGTGCAAATAGCGCTGGGGCCGCAACCTTCACTACGATTACCGGTTCCGGCGACGTCACCATCGATACGAACACGTTAAAGGTCGACACTTCAAACAACCGTGTGGGTATCTTGCAAGCTAGCCCAACTGTTCCTTTGGAAGTTGGTGGAATCATTTTCAGTAGCACGGGGGGAATTAAGTTTCCCGATAGCACCACCCAAACTAGTGCGGCAAGCCCTTACACGAATGTGTACGCGGTCACTTCTGGTAGCAGTAATGCTTATGTTCTTGCCCCAAGCCCCGCATTAGGAGCGTATGCGGCCGGAAACAGGATCATTTTCGAGCCCAATTTTACCAATACTGCAAGTGCGACGATTAACGTGAGCAGTTTAGGGGCCAAAACAATCAAGACCGTGTATGGCGAGGCACTGGCTGGAGGAGAGCTTGTTTCTGGAGGAATCTACTCTGCTGTTTATGATGGTACGGATTTTCTCCTTGTAAGCACCGATAAAAAGTTGCGTGGATGTGTGGTTGTTACCGATGCAGCATCAACTAGCCATGATTCTTGGACACAGCTTAGTTTTGTTTCTGGCGACATCAAATATGATACGAGCAGCATAGCGGATGCGACCAATAACTACTTTACTATTCCTGATGATGCGAACGCGGTCCTGATGACAGCAAGCACTATGTTGGCCGCATCTGGCGTCTCAGCGATTGGGGCGGGGGTTGCTGGTGCTGCCGGTGTTCCAGGAACAGGAGTTTCTGGAAATTATACTCTAGCTGCTGCAAACATCTCTGATAATGCAACGTATAACTATAGAGGTATTCGAGCTATTTCCGTAGCAAACGTGTTTGAAATGCCCCTTATAAACTCTGGAGCTACTGGTGGTTCTAGGAGGCTTTATGCTTTTAAATATATGGCTCTGGCCGCTGGTTCAGGAACAGCTCTCCTACCCCTGACGGTAGGTATAACTATTTTGGAGTAGGCTATGAGTGATGCCCCCAGTTCGTATATCTCAGTTGATCTTGAATGGCATATGCCGACGCTTGCTAAACTTGCTGGAACAACGTCAGATCAGTGCTTGATTCGTAACGGCAATGATTTCCACGCCCCCGTAAGCCAATCAGTTTTAGACTCTGCAAAACAGCAATACGCTGCTAATGCAGCCGGGTATCTTAGCGATGCCCAATGGGCTGGGGTTCGTGTTGAGAGGGATAGATTGTTGTATGAGTGTGATTGGACACAGGCTTCTGACGTTGCTTTAGCTTCTTCAAAGGTTATTGAGTGGCAAACATATCGCCAACAATTGCGGGATATCACTACGCAATCTGACCCGTTAAATGTCACATGGCCAACTAAACCCTAAAAAAGAAGATACGGGATGCCGCTTACTAAGCTACAGTTTCGTCCTGGGGTGAACAAAGAAATCACTTCATACTCTAACGAAGGCGGCTATTTTGCCAGTGATTTGGTCCGGTTTAGAGACGGCTTTCCGGAGCAGATTGGTGGATGGATTAAAAACTCGAATAATCAGTTTTTGGGTACTGCGCGTGCCTTACATCCTTTTGTAACGCTTGCTAGGACAACCTACGTTGGGCTGGGGACTAATTTAAAATACTACTTGGAATCAGGCGGTTCCTACACAGATATTACGCCTATTCGGGAAACAGCAAGCGGCCTTTCTGGCCCCTTTTCTGCTTCAAATGGAGACGCTACCCTTACGGTAACCGATACTTCGCACGGGGCCGTTGCTAATGATTTCGTTACTTTTTCAGGCGCGACTGCGCTAGGGGGCAATGTAACAGCAGCTATTTTGAATGCAGAGCATCAGATTGCTACGATCACAGATGCCAACACCTATACGATTGAACTGAGTGTTACAGCCAATGCCTCTGACTCTGGCAATGGCGGTACGGTAACGGCGGCTTATCAAATCAACACCGGATTGGATACCGTTGTTTTGGGTTCTGGCTGGGGGGCTGGAACGTGGAGCTCTGATGGTTGGGGTGAAGCGAGTACGGTAAGCGTTGAAACAGGAACCTTACGGCTTTGGTCACACGATAGTTTTGGCGAAGATTTGCTTATAAATGTGCGTGACGGGGCCGTTTATTACTGGGACGCAACGAGCCCCAGTACCCGAGCGGTGGAAATCGGCACCATATCAGGTGCTTCTGGAACGCCCCAGGTAGCTAAACAAATTCTGGTTTCGGACAAGGATAGGCACGTTGTGGCCTTTGGTTGCGATTCAGAAACTGATCCTGGAACGCAAGACCCCTTGTTGATTCGGTTTAGCGACCAAGAATCTTTTACTGATTGGACAGCTACTTCTATCAATACGGCTGGAGATTTAAGGTTAGGTGTAGGTACGACGTTTGTAGCAGCGGTTGAAACCAACCGTGAAATGCTGGTTTTCACCGATGTTTCTTTGCACAGCATGCAGTTTATCGGGCCACCGTTTACTTTCGGTATTAACCAAATTGCCAGCAATATCACCATAATGAGCCCTAATGCGGTCATTGCGGTGAACGACGTTGTGTTTTGGATGGGTATTGAGGATTTCTACGTCTATGGCGGTTCCACCAGTAAACTACCGTCCACTTTGCGGAGCTACGTGTTTGACGACCTGAACTTATTGCAGCGTGAAAAGATTACCGCTGGAAGCAATAGCTCTTTTGGTGAGGTTTGGTGGTTTTACCCAAGCGGTGATAGCGATGAAAATGATCGCTATGTGGTTTACAATTATGAGCAACGGGTTTGGTACTATGGGAACCTTGTGCGTACTGCTTGGATTGATCGCGGGGTTGAAGACTTCCCCATGGCCACTGGGGCTGACCGCTACCTTTACATGCACGAAAATGGACTCAACGATGGTAGTAATGATCCAGCTACCGCTTTAGCTTCTTCTGTTGAAACCAGCCAAATTGATATTGGAGACGGAGAACAGTTTATGTTCATCCGCCGAATGATCCCTGACATTACGTTTAGTGGTTCTACGGAAGCTTCCCCCGCTGTTTCTTTCACGTTGGAAACGAGGAATTTTCCAGGGGCGAATTTCAATGAAACCGATTCTAATGACGTTACGCGCACGGCTACGTCTCCAGTAGAGCAGTTTACCAACCAGATATTCGTGCGTATGCGCGGGCGCTCTGTGGCGTTGAAGATCGAAAACAGTATGACTGGGGTTACATGGCGGCTTGGTTCTCCGCGTGTTGACCTCCGGCCGGATGGGCGTAGATGAGCAGCCGATTATTAAACTTCAACCAAATACTTCCTGTTCCCACTGCGCAGTATTCTATGCAGCTACAGGAAGCTTTGATTCGGGCTGTTTACAATCTGCAACAGAACATTCAAACCCCTGGTGAGCAACGAGGGACGAAGATTACGCTAACCAACCTTCCGACGGACGACCAAGGCTTGGAGGTTGGAGCGCTTTACCGGAGAGGAAACCAAGTGTTCATCACTTTGGCGGACTCCGTTTCCCCTCCGGGGACTTCTGGCACTGGTGCTATAGGATCTGTGACCATTGCTATAACTTGATAAAAACCATAAGGTACGATCATGCCTGGAATCGCCGCCTACGCTGATCAATCATTGGTTCCGCAAGGGGCCATTGCGGATATCCGCAGTGCAGCCAATATGTTGGAGCAGTTTGGCCGCGAGGGCGATATTTACATTGTCCACGCCGCAGAGGGTGAGACCGTGGTGCCCATGGAGGTGCTGGAAAAATCCCCTCGTTTAAAGAAGATGCTTTTTGCCCAAATGCAGGAGATGGGGCTAGCCCCTGAGCGGTATGTTATAGGCAATAAGCTGAACAGCATCAACCCGGTGACGGGTAAGCCGGAGTTCTTTTTTAAGAAGCTTTTTGGCGGAATAAAGAACGTTTTCAAAAAGGCTGCTCCCATACTTGGAGCCATTGCTGGATCTTTTATCGCGCCTGGAATAGGATCAGCTATTGGTGGTGCTTTAGGCTCTTTGGGCATTGCTGGCTCTGCTGCTATCGGCAAAATTGCTGGATCAGCCCTTGGTGCGGGTATTGGTAGCTTTGGCGCGAGTAAGCTTGCGGGGCTTGATACTGCGTCTGCACTTAGGGGGGCGGGTTTATCTGGTTTAACGGCAGGTCTTTTTAAAGGAATTGCTCCTGATAGCTTTGACAACATTTTTGATATTTTTGGAGGCGAAGAAGTATCGGCTGGGATGGATCAGATGAGTCTGCCAGGGTCCACTGGTAATGATCTGCTTAGACCGACAACTATGCCTTCTATTCCCATGCCTTTAGAGAGAGGAGCAAACCTTAATCTATATGGGCCAAGCTTTTCCCCGAAAGTAGCCCAAGCTGTTGCTGATTACCCGAAAACGCTTCCTGGTTGGAGCCCTAGCCTTAGCCGACCAGGGGCGCGTGGGATGGTGAAGCAAGCTGGGGGAGTGTGGATCACTCCGGAGGAATTTCAATACATTCCTAAGGGTCCCGAGCCTCTTCCTCCTGTCCTTTGGGAGGGGAAATCCTTTGGAATGGATACGCGGAACCCCCGAATGATGGTTCCTGATTCCAGCGGGAGGCTCAGGCAATGGTTTGGAGATGCAAGCTCTAATCAAAAACTCAGGCCAGATCTGATGGCCCTATCTTCGCCTTCCCCAGATTCATGGGCTGGGATGCCTTCTAAGTCTACCATGCCTTTGCCAGATTCAAGAATCATGACTTCCGCGCCGTCCGATTTTGAATGGCCGCTGTCCGGCATGCCTTCTACGCCTTCAGCACCGTCTGTTGCCGAAGGCTGGAGTGACACAGGTGTTGGCGGTGCCCCCATGTTATCAGAAGAAGAGATGGCGAAGGCTTTGGGCACGAGCCAGTACCAGATGGCGGTTGATACTACAGCTATAGATGAATTTAGAAAACAACTTGCTGAACAAGCAGCTCCTTCCACGAGTCGGCCCGCACTTGCACCAGATGCTGTGAAAGATCTCACTCTAGGTGATAAGATGTTTACTAGCCGTAGGGCACTACCCGCTACTCAGGGTTCGACCCCCGCAGAGATAAGGAAAAATTTATGGAAGGTCGTTAGACCAAATGTTCAACGATCCGGTGACGAGATTGTTACGGGCTCCCCTTTTCAGGTGAGGTCTAGACCAGGAGCAACAATGGAGGAGGTTCAATCGGCAGTTAGCAAGGCTCGAGCTGCCGGTATCCTTGATAGTGAAGGCAATTTGGTTCCACCAAAGCCCATGCCTCGTCCGATCTTTGAATGGCCGCTGTCCGGCATGCCTTCTACGCCTAAAGCTGATCCGAACATCATTAGTAGCCAAGGTTCTCCAACGCCACAAGCGACCCCCATTAGTAGCCGAGTTTCTCCAATTGGGGCTCGTGAGATAGTTGGCTTTAAGTCCCGCGGAAGGTGGGGTCCGGGACAACCGATCTATGCATCCTCAACGGCTAGTCCGACTCCGAACATAATTGATCGGACACAGATCCCGGGAGGAGGGAGGAATACAATGGCTCGAGGAAAGGGAGACCCGACCCTTGACTTCGCGGGAGTAGGGACCAATAATGCTGCTAAAGAAGCTGTTATGCTGTCTCGGGAATTTCCACAATCCAGAGCTCCGAAAGGAATCTTCGGCGGGACCATGGCGCAAGATGCTTGGGACTATATAAAAGAAATTCCTGGCGATTTGAGAGATTGGGCGCTAGATCCGAAGAACAGAATGGCGGTTCTCTTCGGTCTTGGTGGCGCTGGGTTGGGTGCCTATGGCGCTTGGCAAGAAGAGCAGGAAAGAAAACGGTTGGAAGAAGAGCAGGAAAGAAAACGGAATCAGTTTGCTGCGTATGTGAACCGTGCCCAACGGCAGTTCACACGGCCATCTGGGCCTCGCCAGCGTCGGAGTACGATGATGGCGCAAGAAGGCGGCGGTGTTCCAGGGCAAGGTTTAGGTGACATTGTTCCAGCCATGCTAGAGCCAGGAGAATTTGTGATGACTAGACGGGCTGTTAAAGGTGCTGGTAACGGAAGCCAACGCGAGGGCATTAAGCGCATGTATGCCCAAATGCGTGAGCTTGAAAGGATTGCGTGATGTCTACGATGATGGCGGCACCTGTTGATACGCAAAGCTTTTCTGACCTAAAGCCCCAAGAACAAATCACCGGAGAAATCCTTGGGGCAGGGCGCGGCCTTGCAGACTACCTGTTTCCAAGGGATGCGGAGGGGAACCCCCTTCCCTTTGACAGAGATCTTCCTGGGCTGTACGCCCCTACTATGCAGGATGCTCCTGGGCTGCAAGAAGCAATTGATGCTGCGCGGCAGGGCCTGGGCCAATACTCTCCTTATTTCCAAGGGGGTTCTGACCTTATCACTCAAGGCGCAGAGGCGCTCGGTGGTGCAATGCCCTTTGCACAGGCTGGTTTTGATGCCGCAACGCAAGCTGGGGGGCGAGCTGAACAGTCCGCTTTAGCGGCACAGATTCAGGCTAACCAACAAGCGGCGCTCGGCCAAGGCATTGCTAGTGCAACCTTGGGCAGAGGCACGGCGGCTGCGCAAGGCGCTAGCGCGAGAGAGCAAGCCATAACACAGCAAGCCATACAGAACGCTTTGGCCACCCAACAAAGAATGAGTGATCTAGCCGGTCCTGGCGGCACGGCTGCGTTTATGGACCCATTCCAAAGCGCGGTTATAGACGACACCCTGCGTAAACTGACGGAGCAGGGGCTAGAAGCGGAAAACCGTGCATCTGCACAGGCTGTCCAATCGGGGGCCTTTGGCGGTTCAAGAAGCGGAATACAGCAAGCAGAGCTGGGACGACGGCTGCAAGAAACAAAGTCTGACTATCTAAACCAAGCGATGAGCCAGAACTTCTTGCAAGCGCAGCGAGCCGCTCAGGGTGCCGCAACACTAGCTCAGCAAGGCGGAGGATTAGCCCAACAAGCTTATGGCACCGGTTCTGGCCGTGCGATTGCGGGCGGACAATTGGGCGTAGGCGAGGCGGGGCAAGCGGGCCGCATCGGTTTGGGCATAGGAGAATTAGGCGGAAATATGGCGCTACAAGGTGGACGCCTTGGCGCTGGAACCACCATATCAGGTGGTCAGCTTGGGCTACAGGGCGGTCAGCTTGGCGCACAAACGGCTACGAACGTTGGTAGAGGCTTTGGTGCCATGGGCACAGGGATGGCCGGTATTGGTGAGGCTGGAACACAGGCAATGGTTAGGGAAACGCAGGGCCTTGGTAGGTTGGGCGGTACTCCCTTGGATATTCTTAGTCAGGCTGGTGAAGTTCAGCGTGGCAATGTTATGTCTGATCTTTATGGCCCTGTGCGTGACTTTAGTATCCTCAGTGATTTTTACCGTGGCGTTCCTTCTTCTTCTGCTCTCCCCGCTGCGCAAATAAGTACTGGGCAAACTAATCCCTTTGCTGGCGCGCTTGGCGGTGGATTAGCGGGTCTTCAAGTCGGAAGCCTTTTTGGCCGAACATAAGTAAGGGCTGAACTATGAGCACTTTGCAACGTCCTCTGTTCAACATGCCTCCTGGAATGATGGAGGGCACTGGCATAACAAGCATGGCTATGGATGCTCCCCCGCCGATGGCTATGGATGCTCCCCCGCCGATGGCTATGGAAGGCCAAATGGCTATGGACGAGCAAGCAGCGGCAGACCTAGGCGGCATGCTTGCAGGGCAGTTGGCAGCGGGCGTAGAGCAGACCGAACAAAACATTGATGCGGCCGAAGATTCCGTTGGAATCATGAATGCGTTGCGGGGTAAGAACCAAACGGAAGAAGAGTACCGTGACGAGCTGGCGCAGTACGTTGGCCCTAATGACGCCAAGTACACCCCTGATAGTGTGCTGGCCCTTGTGCAGCCGACCATGGCCATGATGGAAATGGGTGATATGGCGGCAATGATGCCGGGTGCGGGCGAAGGTGGCCTTGGCGAAATGATGGCTGGCCCTGATATGGCGGCAATGATGCCTACTAATGATATGGTTGGCGGTGTTGCAGAAATACTGCCCCCTAGCGATATGCCCGTTGCCGAAGGGCCACAGGTGTTTGGTATTGAAGAAGAGATATTTGGCAAAATGCCGGTGCAGAAGCTCCAATTGGGAGGGCTAACTGGCCGTGCAGGGGAGTTTTACGAGCAGTTTTCCGCGTTGAAGCCAGAGCCTAAAGGAACTTGGGAAACGGCACTAACCGTTGGTGCTCCTTTTGTTCAAGCACTACTAACGCCACCAGAGCAAGGGGGTGGAATCTTAGGCGGGTTACGCGCTGCTTCTGGTGCCGCCGCAGAAGAAATGAAACGACGCCGGGCCGAAGAGACACAATTCGGTCTTCAGTTTGGTTCCGACGCTATAAAAATGGCCCAAACAGAATACCTAGCACAACTGCAACAGGAGTCTGAAAAACAAAAGGAACTAATAAAAGCGGCCGCTGCGTCGAAAAAGGGGTATAAACCGCAGCCGGAAGAAATATGGCTCCAAAAACTTAACGATCCGAACACGTCACCAGAGGATAAAAAAGTCTATCAGGCATTGCTGACCAAGAAGACGATAATACCGCAGTCAGACGCAGCAGGTATGGTACAAGCAGCGGAAATAGCGAACACAGCAGCAGAGAATGCGTATTTCCGAGATCGAATAAAAGAACAAAGAGACGCTCTAGGTAAAGCGGTTGCCAACACTGGTGCAAGAGCAGAGTTAGGAAGAAACTTCATAGACGTGATGGAGGGCTATGGAGGGGCCTCCACTGTAACAGGTAGCTTCGTCCCATCCGTTGCTAAGTTTAAACAAAGTGCAATGAGCCTTGGAAGGCTACTAGGCAAAGAAGAAGAAGTAGAACGGTTCCTAGATGTATCTGGCCTCGGTAAGGACGTTGACGAAGTTTCAGCCCAAGTGTTAGAAGACTTTGGAAAAAGATTCACTCTAATTGAGGCCCCGTTCATTAAAGGAAACTTGAATCAGTCTGAGTTTAATGAAGTCTCGTCTTTAGGACCGAAACTTTGGAAATCCCCGGAAGCCATAAAACAAATGGTTTACTATTTTGAGCTGGCAGAAAAAAGAGCTCTAGCCAAGCAAGATATCGCTCTAAACATTATGAAAGATAAAAGCCTATCCCCTGAACAAAAGCACTATAAAATGATTGAAGATATAGCTGCGTTCAAAACTGAATACTCAAAACAGAAGACTCTCTCCGCAGGGGGGTACGAAAAGGGCCGCACCGTTAATTTCGATCCTATAAAGGCGGCAGACTTTATGAATACGAAAACAGTACAGGCGTTCATCGCGGATAGCCAAAAAGCGAAGGCGAGGAGAGGAAGACTAGAACAGATGGTACTTAGTGCGAATGATTCAGAGGCGCAGATAAACGTTTTGAGAACTCTTCTAAAACGCTCTTTCGATCGTACAGCCGCAACCCTAGGTATGGAAGAGGGTTACGAAATTCCAAGAAATTCTCAACTAGAAATTGCTATCCTTAAAAAGTTCCAACCTGGGTTGAAAGAACTGTTTGATAAGTTAGGTTTGTCTTCGAAGATGAATATAGATGAGGTTCTTGCCGCATATGGAACATCTAGTTAATACGTTGAGAAGGGCTACTTAAATGTCCATAGAAGAATCGAACATGGATTTCTCCTTGCAGGGGGATTTCTCAGAGCTTGATAATAATAAGCCGAAATCCGACCCGACAGATTTTGGATTAGAGGGGGACATAGAGGAAGAAGTTGTAAGGGCTAGGTTTCTAGAGGAGGCTGTATCTGTTCCTGGCTCTCAAAGCCCTGTTTCTGGCGTGGGTGGGTATATGTTGGGTGGAACGGCTGATTCCCAGGCTTATATCGACCGCTTCGTAAAGCAGTATTTAGAAGCCAACCCAGATGAAGGGTCGTTTCTAAGTGCTTCTGGATTATTTGATCCCATTTCTTCTCAAGAGGATATTATTAAAAGGAAAATATTACGAGGGGACATAGAACCCGAAGGCTTTGATTATAAAATCTACGATGAACTTGCCTCAAAAGGGGACGTGCCCGCTTTTAAAGAACAAAAAAGACTAGAGGAGATGATTAGAAAAGACCCCTCGCTTGGCCCTAGGTTTGAGTCAGGCCCAGCTCCTTTGACTATGGGGCAACGATTTTCTTACGCAAGTTTAGATACACCGGCAGAAAAAGAAGCTTTCTTCTCAGAAAATTTTCCAGATGGAGAGTTTTTTATAAAAAGGGTGGGGCAATCCTTTGAAGACCCACAAGAAAGCGTTTATGCAGAATTGTTCTCCACTGAACCTGGGGGGCCACTGTATCAAGTAGATAGGTTTGACTATGAAAACACCTTCACAGGAAGAGGGCTAGCCAAGCTTTTTGCAAAAACAATGAAGGCTTTCAAAGGGGACCCAAAAGCTAAAGAAGAAGTAGGGGAAATTTATCGAGAGTTCGGTCTGGATGTTGTTGATGTAGCGGCAGAGTTCGGTAACTTTCAAAATCTTTTTCCAGCATTAGTGGAAGCCACTCCCACTGGTAGAGGTCTTGCCATAACAGCGAGAGGTGCGTTGGGAGGTGTCAAGATGGGCGCTTCTTATTTGGGTGATCAGTTAGGGCAATGGTTAGATAAGCAAACTAGTTTAGACCAATTAACAGAAGAGGGTGAAGAAGTAACTACAGATACCGTTGAATCTCTTATGGCTGCTGCGTTTACTGGTCTTGCAACACCTGTATCATCCTTTTTATCGTTTTTAGGTGGAAATAAGCAACCACTCAAAAACATGTTTTTAATGGCAAGTACTCCTGAACAAGCAGCTATGTTGCAGTCTGCCAAGAATGTAGGGGCTCCTATCACTGTCTCTAACCTTATGAACAGCGGTGTGCTGAAAAGGCTGATTGCACAGACAAGTGCGTTGAACCCAGAGTACTTTGAACCTGTTAGGCAACAACAATCTTCCGCTTTGTTTAATTTTTTGAAAAACAAAATTGAAGAAGGTGGAAGGATTGAAACTGTCACACCAAACCAATTAGGGCAAGTTTTGAAAGATCTTGGCCAAAACATGCGACAAGCCATTATGGGAAGAGGCCCTACTGACCCGGTAGATGATCTTATAAACGCAAGGGTTCAAGCAGATTTAGCTTCCAAAGAATTGTTAGAGCTTGACCGTTTTGACAAAAGAATCAGAGATGATATTTATAGATACGCTTTTGACGAATCTCCAGCGGTTAGAAACCACGTTTTTAATCTAAACCTCGATAATCTTAGGACTCAGGCCGCTCGAGCGCAGGAACAAATTCGTGGAGAATTTACGGCATCAGTAGATAAAGTTACTCCCGGAGGGGAGCTCTTTGATGAATTTGGAAATAAAGTACCCGCAACAACAGAAACCGTAGAGGTAATTGGCAAAGAAACAATTGGTGGGGGGCTTTCTCCAAGCGTAGCTAAAATTGCTGATCAATTAGAAAGATGGGTGGGTAAGAACCCCGTTGCCGAGAGTTCTGGCGAAGTTTCTAGCGTTTTAAAACAAATAGATGAATTTAGAAAACAACTTGCTGAACAAGTTGATACTACAGCTACGGATAACAAGTACATTCAAAATATGCAGGTGGCACTGAATGATGTTTATGACCAAGCTGTAAAACAAGTTAGTGTAATAGATCCAACGGTTGGGTCAGCTCTTACTAATGCTAAGTATATTAGCGACTATTTAATAAACAACAGGCGGATAGGTTACATTGGGGAGGCATTACGAAACGGAAACACGAGACCTTTTGAAAGTTTAATCAACCCTATTTTATCTGGAGAGAAACTTTTAGGACCGGACGATTGGTACGCGCTGCGTTCCTTGGTGAACGCTGCCCCTATGAACATACCTAGGAAATATCTCAGTGGACCCAATGGAAATCCGATTGCACCAGAAGTTATTGCCAGAATGAATAGAGCACAGAGGAAAGAACTTACTGATCGGTTTGCAGCGAGGCTGCAAGATTCGGCTACGCTTGCACTACAAGCAGAACCGGCTAAGTTTCCGGCGAAACTCAAACAAATGGTAGGGGGAGACCTAGATCTCTATGATGAAGATGCTGTTTTAAACAACCCAAACTTCAAGTTTTTCTTTCCGAGGAAAGAAACTAGGAGAGAGATGCTAAAAACAGCGCAAGTTTTAGAACGGTTCCAACAAACTGTGAAGCCTAGTTATGATGCTTTGGCAGATGAACCCGTTACTTTTTTCCTTAGCAAAGAAGAAGGAAGAGGTGTCGGTGAAACACTTTCTGATTTGGGGCGAGAGGAAGTAGCAAGAACAGTAGAACAGTCTCGAAATCTTGTGAAAAGAATGGTGAATAACCTTCAAGATCAGTCTGACACTGCTCCTTCTTTACAGAACGTAAAAACAATATTTAAAGGGATAGCCGGAGAAGATGAGAGGGGTGTTAAGCAACAGCTCCAAGTGTTCTTTTTAGAAACGCTTCTCAACAATGTGCGAACAGAAATCAAACCAGATGGAACGGAAGGGTTTGATTATAAAAGGGTGAATGACGCCATTAAACAATTGCGTGGGAAGGATACAGGGTTAGGTGGCCTTTTTGATTACGTTATGGAAGATCTTCCAGGGTTTGAAACCATCTTTTCTGATGTCAGTAGACTAAGCAGGGTTTTTAAGGATGCTGAAGATTTTGGAGCCAGTTTATCCGCCGCCGCAACCGCTTCCGAAATGGAAAGGCAAGCTTTAACAGCGAATATTCCTGGACTTATGAAAAATATTTTGAAGCAAAAAGTTTTTGCGAATATTTTCACTGAGCCTGTTCTTTACGATGAGTTAGTTGAAGTTTTGGCACAAGATAAGTTCGGAAAAAGATCACAAAAAGCCATTGGGCGGTTGATGATGAAGTCCGCTCTTCGATTAGCAAAAAGGCCTCAGTATGACGTAGATGCTTTGGGTGAAAAAATAAAAGTTCCAATTAAACCAATGTACGGACCAATTAGAAAACGATCACTTGAAAGTCTCGCTGAAGAAAGGAGGCTGGACCCAGACGCCCCAAAAGGATCTAGACTAGAAGAACTTTTTCCCGGTGCAGATATGAGAATGTGGGAAACCATTCCCGAATTTACGCAACCAAGGGAACGACCCTCGTTAATTCCACGAGCACCTCTAAAGCAAGTTCCGAAACAAGCGGCCTCGCTTAATCTTCCGGCCCCCGCGCCCGCCCCTGCGCAGGGTGGACTTGGGTCGCTAGCCGCTCTTGAACGTGTAAATCTACCTTTGTTTGGATAGGATTATGGACAGCCAAAGACTAGTAGAGCAGCTACGTCGCCACGAGGGCGTAGAAAGCAAGCCCTACAAAGATACCGTAGGTAAGCTGACCATTGGCGTTGGCCGGAATTTAGATGACGTCGGCCTATCAGACGACGAAATAGACTATCTTTTGCACAACGATATCCTCACCGTTCAAAGTGAGTTAGATGTATGGTGGTCAGGTTGGCGCGATTTAAACGAAACTCGCCAATTAGTTGTTGCCGACATGATGTTCAATATGGGAAGACCCACGCTCGAAAATTTTCGTATGTTCAAAGCAGCCCTTGAAGTTGGAGATTATCGTACAGCGGCGGCGGAAATGCTTGATTCTAAATGGGCAGAACAGGTGGGGCAGAGAGCAAAGAGACTCTCTGTGATGATGTCATCGGGCGATGGTTGACATACTTGCTCAAATATGGCCATTGGCCCTTGGCGTTATTACCCTGATCATAGTCCTTGCAAAAATGCACGGGGATATCGAAACCTTGAAGGAAAAGGTGCGCGTGCTTTTTGAGCTTTGGAACAAAAAGGGCGAATAGCCCCCTCCAAAGGACATTATTACAACTTTACTATATAGATGAGATATCGGAGACCGGACCTTCATTTTTTTCTTCCGATCAAATTTTTCGCGGAGCCCCACTCAAACTACGACAAAAAGATAGTGTATAAAATTTTATCTACTATCTGGGTTTTGTGGTAATTCAATGTGTTAAAGTTCAAGATAGCGAGATATCAGATATCGGACCCAGGACACGAAAAAAATTTCTTCACCTCCGATCTCCGATATCACTTCTATATAGCAAACTTTTTCATATCTCTGGAGACCAACGTAGATAAACCCAGGCTTAATCCTGCGTTGCCTTGGGGGTAGTATGCAAAAGCAGGGTAAAGCCGCTCTGTGGCCTTGAGGTAAAAGTCCTAGGCTGGTGCCATGGTTTAGGGCCGAATATAGATTCCTGTTCTAAAAAAGCGTTCCATACTTTGGTTGGAATAGCGAACGGGAATAACGGGCAGGGTGGATGAAACCGCGTGAAAGCGCGTTAGTAAGGTAGAGGCCAATTTTCTTAAAGCGTTGGGGGTTGAATGACGTATCAGTTTAAGACAGAACCCTATGAGCACCAGCGCAAAGCGTTAGAGCTTGGGTCGGACAAAGCGTTCTTCGCTTACTTTATGGATATGGGCACCGGCAAATCAAAGGTGCTGTTGGACAATGTGGCCATGCTGCACCAACAGGAAAGGATTAGCTGTGCGTGTATCATTGCTCCTAAGAGCGTTTACCTTAATTGGTCGACTAATGAAGTTCCGGCGCACTTCCCAGATGAGCTAGCCACACAAGTGATGTGCTGGTCGCCAGCCAACACCAAAAAGAATCAGGAAGAGCGGAAACTGTTCTTAAAACAAACCCCTGATGTTTTGAAGCTCCTGTTTATGAACGTAGAAGCGTTGAGCACGAAGAAGGGGGCAGAGTTTTTGGAGCGTGTGATACGCACGGCCCAACCAAATCTTCTTGCTGTTGATGAAAGCACAACAATCAAAAGCCGTGGCGCTGCCCGCACTAAGTCCCTTGTGCGTATTGCCCAACATGCAACGTACCGGAGAATTTTAACCGGTTCCCCTGTTACGCAATCCCCGCTTGATTTGTTTTCTCAGTGTGAGTTTTTAGCGCGAGGGTGTTTACGGCAGAAATCTTATTGGTCGTTTTTGAACCGTTACGCCAAGATACAGCGGCGCACTATGGGCGCACACAGTTTTCAAGAAGTGGTGGGCTACCAGAACCTTGAAGAGTTGAACCAGCTTATTCAGCCGTTTAGTTTTCGTGTCCGCAAGGAAGAGTGTTTAGACCTACCTGATAAGGTGTACCAGCGGCGTGAAGTAGAGCTGACCCCAGAGCAAAAAACGGCTTATAAGACGATGAAGGCGGCGGCAATGTCTTTCCTTGAAGAAGGAGAGGTGACTGCTAACACCGTGCTTACGCAAATGTTGCGGCTGCAACAGATTTGCAGTGGCCATTTGAAAACAGATCAAGGCGAAATTGTTACTCTGCCCAGCAATAAGGTTAAGGCGTTGATGGAAGCGCTAGAGGAAATTGAGGGAAAGTGTATAATCTGGTGTAACTTTACCCATGACCTGTTGCGTTTGGCAGATGAGATAGGGAAAAAGTACGGTAAGAACAGCTACCGTTTGTTTTATGGCGGAGTGCCCGCTGATGACCGGCCTGTGATTGTGAGTGAGTTCCAAGACCCCAGCAACCCGTTTCGTTTCTTTTTAGGGCAACCTCGGTCTGGTGGGTATGGCCTTACGCTGACGCAAGCTAAAACGGTAATTTACTATTCAAACGGGTTTGATCTTGAAGTAAGGCTACAGTCAGAAGACAGAGCGCATCGCATCGGTCAAAATAATAAAGTAACCTACATTGATTTTGTTTCCCCCAAAACTGTAGAGGAAAAAGTTCTTTACGCTTTGCGCAACAAGATTAATTTAGCAAGTCAAGTTATGGCGGAGGGATATAAAAAATGGTTGGTATGAGCAAATACTTATTGCGTGGCCTATATTAATAGGTACTGTTAGGGTACAGTAAGCACTTCTCGTAGAAAGGGGATGGTTATGTGCGTACTTGAGGCAATACTCCTATTTAACGGCGCTATTTGGTTGCTTGCAGCCTTTTTTGTTGCGACCATCTAATGACTGTTTACATTTCACAAGAAATGCGTGGCCGGGATATTTCCAATGCCTTTGAATACGGCGAAGTGGAAATATTGGTTCCCGCCAAAATCCCGATATACGAAGTGCGAGGGCCAATAAACCGTGTTTCTAAAGCGGTTGAAAAGAAGCTTACCAATTTTTCCCCGGTAAAGGATTACTTGCTTTTGGCCGGTGACCCTATCGCCATTGGTATTGCTTGCGCTTATGTAAGCGATATTACGGGGGGCTTCTTTAGGGTTTTAAAGTGGGACCGCTTGGAAAACCGCTATCACCCCGTACTTATTGACTTATACGGAGAGTATAATGAATAGTGAATCTGCAGCGCTTTACGAATCTGTAGAGCAAATGTTTGAAAACATTACCGACGACACGCAGTTAAGCACTGTGAGTGCGTTGGCAAGATCCCAGCTACGGTTGCATGAGCAAGTAAACCAAGCTGAAGCAGAAACCAAACGTTTGAAAGAGGAGCTGCGCAAGATACAGGAGGACCTGTTGCCCGCTGCTATGGCAGAGTTTGGGTTAAGTAGTTTGGAACTTGATGACGGCAGCAAGATTTCGGTAAAGCCGTATTATGGTGCCAGCATTAATAAGGAAAACACAGACGGTGCTTTTGACTGGCTGAACGTTAATGGTTTTGGTGACCTTATTAAAAATAATATCACCGCTAGCTTTAGCCGTGGAGAAGAGCAAAGCGCAGAGCAGTTAAAGAATGAACTAGAGGGTACAGGCCACCGCGTGAGTACAAAAAAATGGGTAGAGCCCATGACCCTAAAGGCTTTTGTGCGTGAGCAAGTTGAACAGGGCAACGATTTACCCCATGACCTGTTCAACGTTTTTATTGGGGAAAAGGCAACCATCACAAGAAAGGGATGATTATGGCCGCTGTGACAAAGAAGAAGGAAGCGCCTGGAGAGTCAGGGGAAGTTGTAGCGTTTGACCCTGCTACTGCTTTTGAAGAGTTTGCTGGTGCCGGTTTGGAAGAGGTAACAACTGAAGACCTTGCTATTCCGTTCCTGCGCATTTTGGCGCAACTCAGCCCACAGGTTAATAAGCGCGATGGCGCTTATGTGGAAGGCGCTGAAGCCGGTATGATTTACAACACCGTAAGCAATGAAGCGTACGACGGTGAAAAGGGTGTCTTGGTGGTGCCCTGTTACTACAATCGGCGTTTCATTGAGTGGCAACCGCGCAGCTCTGGCGGGGGGTATGTTGGTTCATACACGCCGGACGACCCTGTGGTAAAAACCACTACTAAAAACGACCGTGGTGAAGACGTTTTGCCCAGTGGCAATATTCTCACCAACACCGCGCAGTTCTATGTGGTTATGCCCCTTGGTGACTCTTTGCATAAGTGCATTATCACTATGAGCAGCACCCAGCTTAAGAAGTCCCGGAGATGGTTAGCCTTACAAGCGAGCTTTACCGGAACACGTAAGGATGGCTACCAGTTCACACTGCCAAGCTTTAGCCAGATGTATCGGCTGCGCACGGTGCCAGAGTCTAATGATAAAGGCGATTGGTTTGGTTGGGAAATTTCCCATGAGCGTGGCCTAGAAATAGCGGAAGGCCAAGAAGACTCCAGCTTGTTTTGGCAGTGCGTTGAGTTCAAAAAGGCTTGCGCACAGGGGGATGTACAAGCCAAGGAAACGGCACCCAACACCTCCGTTGAGGATGATGAAGTGCCCTTCTAATGAAGCAGCTAGCCGGGCAGTTCTCTGAGCTGTTCCAGGGTAGCGAAATTGCACACGGCACTTTCATTGTTTCTCAATCTGCTGGTCAAGGTAAGCAGAAAGGCAAAGCTAGTGTCGTAAGGCAACCCGCTACCCTGGAACTATGGGAGGCTCATTTAGCAGGAGAAACGGGGCTGGGGGTCATACCCATACGCACTGATAACTCCTGCTACTGGGGGGCGGTAGATGTAGATGATTATGGCGTAGACCACAAAAACCTGATTGCCAAGCTTTCAAAGGTAAAGGCCCCAGTGATGTTGGGGCGCACTAAGTCGGGCGGTGCGCATATTTGGTTGTTCTGCCAAGAGGCCGTTCCGGCCGCTGACATGCGGCGTAAGTTGTCTGAGCTGGCAGCGGTGTTAGGATATGCCCGTAGTGAAATTTTCCCAAAGCAGGAAGAGCTCCTGTTAGACCGAGGAGATACGGGCAATTTCCTCAACATGCCTTACCAAGCAGGAACTCGCACCGTTAGGTATGCCTTTGGTGCTGATGCTGAGCCCTTAACGGTAGAAGAGTTTGTTGCGGCGGCGTTTCAGGTTCGGCTTAGTGCTGAGGATTTTTATGCGTTAAATATTCCCCAGTTGTTTGCCGGGGAAAAGGCGGCAGAAGCCCTTGAACAAGGGCCTCCTTGTCTACAGCATTTATGCGCACAAGGGTTCACTGAAGGCAGTAGGAATAACGCCCTATTCAACCTTGGCGTTTATGCGCGGCTGTTTGATGAAGATAACTGGGAAACGCTCCTTCAGCGTTATAACTTGGAATATTTGTCTCCTCCGTTGGGTCATAGCGAGGTTGGTACGGTCATAAAGCAGCTTAGTAAAAAAGACTATTTTTACCGTTGTGAGGACCAACCAATCAATGCACACTGTGACAAGGTGCTTTGCAGGGAGCGGAAGTATGGGGTTGGACCAACTGGGGTCAGCAGCGACCTTTCCAGTCTTACAAAAATTGATGGCGACCCGCCTATTTGGCTGTTGAACGTGGACGGTCAGCGGTTAGAGCTAAGTACAAGCGGTTTGACCGTACAAACGCAATTCCAGAAAGAATGCGTTTCGCAGATCAACAAGTTTCCCGTAACGGTAAACCAACGTGCTTGGCAAACCAAAATTCAAACGTTGCTAGATAATGTCACCATCGTAGAGGTGCCACCAGACGCTACGTTAGAAGGAGAGTTTGAGGATCTGTTGTTTTCGTTTTGCTGCGAGCGGGCGCGGGGCGCTGACCGCGATGATATTTTGCAGGGCATTTCAATATGGATAGAAGACCGCGTGTTTTTCCAGGTGAAAGATGTGCGCAAACATCTCCAAGCCAATGAGTTCATACAATACGGTTCCAACCGCATAACCCTACGCTTGCAGGACATGGGTGCGGAAAAAACGTTTTGGCGTGTACGCGGAAAAGGCGTCCACATTTGGTCTCTACCACAGAGCATGTTTGAAGAGGAAGAAGAGCTGCTTGAACTGCCGCCACTGGCTGCGGAGCAAGATGTTTTATGATGCAAATATTCCTTGGGCCACCCGGAACGGGTAAGACAGAGGCCAGCATACGCATCGTAGAAAAGTATTTGGAGTCTGGCGTTCCTCCAGATCGCATAGCCTACCTAGCTTTCACCCGGCGAGCGAGCTTGGAAGCCAAGCACCGAGCTATGGAGCGCTTTAACCTTTCTGCCTCAGAGCTGCCATATTTTAGAACCCTGCATAGCTTGGCTTATATGCAGATAGGCGTTCTGAGAAGCCAGATAATGGGGCGCAAAAACTTTGACCACGTTTCTGAGTGGTTGAAAATAGGCACGTTCTTTGGATCTGAGCAGGAGGGTGGGCCGTTTAAAGACTTTGGCTACGGCGATAAGTACCTAGAGCTGATTAACATTGCCCGTATTATCCAAAGGCCGTTGCGTGAAGTTTACCAACAAAGCCCATCACGCCATCTGGTTACATGGCGCAACTTAGAATATGTGGCCCGAGGGCTGGCGCACTATAAAAAGGTGCATAGCATGTTTGACTATACGGACATGTTAGAGCAGTTTTTGGTGGGGGATTTTTGTCCACGTTTAGAGGTGATGATTGTAGATGAGGCCCAAGACCTTTCTGCGTTGCAGTGGGGAATGGTGCGCAAAATGGCTGAGCGGGCACAAAATGTGTACATTGCTGGTGATGACGACCAAGCCATTTACCGGTGGGCCGGGGCCGATGTTGAACAGTTTATAAACCTTGAGGGTTCTGTCCACACTTTAAGTCAATCTTTTCGCATACCTAAATCCCACCATGCGATTAGCCAAAAGCTGATTCAACGGATTGTTACCAGAAGGACAAAGGATTTTGCTCCCAGACAAGAAGACGGAACGGTGCATTGGTATCGGCACAGCGAACAGGTAGATCTTTCTGATGGAGAGTGGTTACTGTTAAGCCGAACTGTTAAAGGGGCTAATCAACTAGAGGAAGAGGTGCGTAGCCGGGGTTATCTGTATGACTATGAAAGCAGCTCAACTGCGGACAGTAAGGTGATCAAAGCCATTTCCATTTGGGAAAAGCTGCGCCAAGGGATGCGGTTTTCTGTGAGCGATATAAAAAAGGTTTACAGGTTTTTCCGTTCTAATGACCAAGTGGCCTACGGGTTTAAGGGACTACCGGGCATAGATGAAGACGATTTGTACGGCCTAGAAGACCTACAGGAAAACTTTGGGCTTTTGACAAATGCCCCGTGGGACCATGCTCTGGGCATGATCGGCGAAAGGGATAAGCGGTATATCAGTGCTTGTTTAAAAAAGGGCGAAAACCTAACCGGTAAGCCGCGCATCCGTATCTCTACCATTCACCGGGCCAAGGGCGCACAGTCGGATAACGTTTGTTTGATGACAGATGTTAGCAAAAGATCTAACTCGCGTTGGACTGCTTCTGAGCAAGACGATGAGGCTCGCGTGTTCTACGTTGGATTAACTAGAGCTAAAGAGACCCTGCACCTAATCCACCCCATGCACGGGTCTGGTTACGCAGTGCCAGCGTAATTTATCATAGAGATAAACTAGCACTGTTTACTGATAATCTTAGCCGGTACTTTTACTTGTAACCCACCAATAGGAGGAGCCTTTATGGGCGTAGAAATAACATATGCAACGAAGGGTTTGTTGCGTGACATTAATCGGCAAGCCATAGAAAACGGCTTTAATAGGGCGTGGGATCCGACCTTTTTAGAGACACTGCCGGAAGCCCATTACCCTGTTTTTAAAAGCATAATGCACAACGATTCGCATATGCGTGTTGTGTTTGTGTTGGATCAAAACGGCACAGAAGCGCCGTTGGATATGTCCTTTGAAGAATTTCACCACTTACCCAAAACAGAATATGAGGAGGATGAATAATGGCACACATGGTAGAAACCATGGCTTACGCTGGGGAGGTTCCTTGGCATGGGCTCGGCCGGCAAGTAGAGTCCGACATGACTCCGGAAGAAATGCTTGAAGCCGCACAGTTAAACTGGACAGTTTCCAAACGCCCATTGTACACGGTGGATAAGCCGAACGTTTGGAACATTATAGACCCCACAGGTGAGGCACAGTTTGTTCCCGTGGAAGACCAACACGTTATAATGCGTGATACCGATAACACGGTGCTAAGTGTGGCGGGTAACGACTACACCCCTTTCCAAAACCACGAAGTTATGGGCTTTTTCAAAAAGTTCACAGAAGCTGGTTCAATGGCCATGGAAACTGCTGGCAGTCTCCGCAGTGGCAAGGACATTTGGGGATTGGCCAAGCTGGAAAGTAATTTCAAACTGTCCGGTGATGATGAGGTTAATGGTTACCTATTGCTGAACAACAGCCATGAGGTTGGTAAGGCAATGACCATGATGTTTACGCCCATCAGAGTTGTCTGTAACAACACGTTGACATTAGCTTTGAAACAGCAAGGGAATCGATTCCGCGTGTTGCATGTGCAAATGTTTGACGAGGAAATTATAAAAGCTGCGGAAAATGCCCTTGGCCTTTCAACTGAGGCTATGGATGAATTTGCTGAGCAATCAGCTTTCTTGTCAAGCAAACGTGCCAAGGAAGATGACCTAGATAACTTTGTTGCAGAGCTGTTCCAACCAAAAGTTTTGATTGAGCGCGGTAAGGCCTCTTCCAATGACAACCTACCGGCCCTACGGGATGAGTTCAAACGCACGGCGCTAACAGTGCGTGATGCCATTGAAACCAGCCCTGGTTCAACCCTTGTTTCAGCCAAGGGCACTTGGTGGGGAGCGCTTAATGGTGTGACCTACGTTACCGACCACTTGAAGCCTAGCCGGATTCATGGCAACAGCCTTCATAGTGCGTGGTTTGGTAGCGGAGCCATGCAAAAGCGCAGAGCTTTGGATAAGGCTTTGGAGTACGCAAAGGCTGCATAATTAGACAAAGTTGTGGTTGCCCAGAGGGTGTTCTTAAACAATAAAAGAACACCCTCTGAACTTTTAAGGAACATCCCGTGCAAGATGAAAAAGAAAAACTTAACGAGTCAGAAGATGAGACTCGTGAGACACTTGTTAAGTGGCCCATTGGACCCCAAAAACCTCTTAGCAATTTGCCACAGGATCCTAGTAAGCGCGGTCCAAAATACTGGGAAGGCCCTAGTGAAGATGTGCCCGCTGCCGAAGAGGCAACTAGTCATGGCAAGGGCCGAGGTCGTAACCCTTGGCTGAACAAGGATCTGTTGATCGTCCCTCTGCTGGAAGAACCCGTGAAGGTTCGTAGAGACACTAATCGCTGGCGCAATCAAAAAGTTGTTTTAGACAGTCACAACGTTCGAGAAGCCTTGGATCGCCTTAGTCAACTGAAAAGCCCTGGCAGCGCAGCGGACATTCGCCTTGCCGTAAAGAATCAAGTGATTGAGCTTAAAGAGCCATCTGGGGAGGCATAGTTGGTGAACAGAGAAAACATAGAAAGGTTTTTCTACTGGATCAATGAGCGGCACAACATCTACGTTAAGCGGCGGGCAAGTACGCCCGCCCCTTGGACGGAAGATGAGATTTTGCGTAAGTATAAATTCACCAACCCTTTTCGTGAAAACGATAGGGTTACGGTGTGGATGCGCAAAAACTGGACAATGCCCAAAGAGAACGAGCCCTTTGGGTTACAGATTTTCAACATCTGCTTGTTCCGTATGTTTGGCACACCAGAATTCGCTGAGTCTGTTGGCTGGCAATATGAATGGAAGCCAGAAGTTCTCAAACGGATTGCTAGAAACCGCCTGTTCTACAAGGAGAAAACGTTTACCGGGGCGTACATTATCACCAACCAAGGTATTTCCGCGCCCAAGGAAGAAATTGTTGTAGACCATTTCCTTGCCCCTGTTTGGGAAAACCAGGAAAAGCTGGCTGAAGTTGCTGCCCAGCACAGATTAGAGGCCATGCACAAGGAGCTCGGCAAGTTACGGGGCTGGGGTGGGGGAGGTTTTATGGCTTACGAAGCCGTAACCGATATGAACTACACCCCTGTGTTGGCTGAAGCTGTGGATAAGAACACTTGGGCCAACGCTGGTCCGGGTGCCAAGCGCGGGTTGAACCGTATTCATGACCGCGATTTAAAGTATGGCCGTGCTGATTGGAACAAGGAAATGAAGCAGCTTCTTGAGCACAAGGAGTACTTCGTCCGTAGGGATTTAAACATCAGCCACATTATTGACATGCGCTGCATTGAACACAGCTTGTGTGAATGGGATAAGTACGAACGTGTGCGTTTAGGCCAAGGACGCCCGCGCAGTGTTGTGCGCTACAAAGAAGGGGAAACGTACCCCGTAGAGGTGCACGATATATGGAGAGCTAAATGAAAGACACTGCTGTTGTGCACTTGACCAAGTGCGCTGAAAAGACGATCATTGCCAGCGCTAACATCGCCAAATTTATTGCTAGTGAGTTAGAGCTTCCTTTGGTGGATGGCCCTGGCTCATTCACCAAGGACTATCGCAATATAATCTATGTCAATAGCATGGGGGCCTTTGCTCACCCAGAACTGCGCAAGGAACTGGCCCAACAGGCGCGTCATTGTGAAAACCTTGTGTACGTGCAAAACGACTACAACGTGCACCCCATCAGCCAAGTGCAGAAGGTAGTAAGGGATGAACGGGGTTGGAGCCACGATTTCCCTTTCCACAAAGGGAATATCTTTTTGTGGGGCACTATTCCTGAGTATCTGTGCAAACCCGGCGATGTGTATTTGAACTGGAACCAGCTCACCTGGAAGCCTTTGCCGCGTGTAGAGCCCATTAGCGGCCCGTACAGCGGCTCTGTTTTTTATTGGGGGGCATGTAGGCCAGGGCGCAAGGACGCGTTCGCACGGCTGTTATATGGCTGTTATGGGCACGAGGAAATTCCGGTGGTAATTAGCTGTGCCAAAAAAGTGCAGAACAAGTTCTCAGAAATCCCTGCCGATTACGTTGGGAGTCCGTACAATAGCCCTACGCAAGTTGACTACGTTAAGCCCTTCCGTAGCTTAGAAGAGCTGCGTCAATACGGCTGCACCATTTATATGGAAGATGAAACCAGCAACAAGGTTTATACCAGTCCAGCTAATCGGTTCTATGAAGCCCTGAGCGCGGGCCTCTTTATGTTCGTTGATAAAAGTGCTGTGCACACTTTAGAGCGGGCTGGGTATGAAGTTCCAAAAGACTGGATTATTGATACCCCAAGCGATATAAAAAAGGTTGGTATACCGGTTCCGCCCGTGCACCGTAACCAACAAGCTACGCTTTGGCGGACGATTGCTGAAAAAGGATACCAAGAGCTCCGTTTAAAGCTTAATCAGGCCATGAGCTCCTTAAATTACTTTTTTAGAAAGGCGTAGAAAGAGCCATGTTTACATTTGATGTGCGCAATGTCAGTGAGGCGTTGCACCTTGTGAACCAAAGCTTAAAGGTTCACGGTGTTCAACGAGAAACACGCAATGGCCCAGCGCTGGAGTTCCCTGCGCCAGTAGCAATAACCTATCGTAAACCGCTTGAGCGTGTGCTGTTTTACCCAGAGCGGGATGCTAACCCGTTTTTCCATTTTATGGAAAGCCTGTGGATGCTGGATGGCAACCGCGATGTGGAGTGGGTCCAGCACTACAATAACCGGATGTCTGTTTACAGCGATAACGGCATTAATTTCCACGGGGCCTATGGCTTCCGCTGGCGTAGGTGGTTTGGTGAAGACCAACTGGGCGTTCTGATTCACCGGCTAAAAACCTACCCCAACGACCGCCGTTGTGTGTTGGGGATGTGGGATCCTAACGCTGATTTGGTAGAGGGTAACGAGAACGTAGACCTACCATGCAATACGCATATCTATTTCCGCTTGGAAGATAACAAGCTGCACATGACGGTGTGCAACCGTAGTAACGATATGATTTGGGGCGCGTTAGGTGCGAACGCTGTGCACATGAGCTATTTGCAAGAGTACATGGCCAGCATGATTGATGCGGAAGTGGGCACCTATGTGCAGTTCAGCAACAATTTCCATGCGTACTTGGAAACCCTTAGTAAATTGGACGGCCTACAACCGGACTACCACCCCTACTTAGAGTTCCCCGTAGGCCCCCCGATTAACGGTGACCAAGGAGCTCTTTTCACTGACCAAGAGGAACCACCGCGCCCATTCATTGCAAAGCTAGTGGATGATACGTACGAGTTTGAAGAAGAGCTGCACTATTTTGTACGCGGCCTTGACCCATTAAAACAGCGCGGCTATTCATGGAACAATTCTTTTTTCCCAGGGGTGGCCATGCCCATGCGAACAGCTTGGCGGGAGTGGAAAAAATATAGCGCCACCAAGGATGGTGCCCATTTGATGGAAGCAATAGATCATGCCCGCACCATTCAAGCAGAAGATTGGCGCAAGGCTTGTTATGAGTGGTTAGATCGACGCAGACAGAAGGCGGGGTTTAAAACGTTAGCTCCGGAAGAGGAGTGGGGATGCGCAAGTGCCACCCCGGAAGATTTAAAAACCGTTCAGGTACTTTTTCCAAAGGGGCACAAATGAGCAATGTGATTGTAGACATAGGCTGTTTCAATGCAAGGACACAGTCCCTTGCACATAAATTGCTGCATCGGAAGAAGGAAAAATGGTTTGGCCTTATGGTAGAGCCAAACAAGCATATGAAAGAAGAAATTTTCAAAAGCTTAAAAGGAACACGATTTGAGTATGTACACTGCGCCGTTGGCACAGAAGACGGAACAGGCAGACTTTTTATGGGGAAGTACGGGTTTTTTGATAGAAGATCCCCCGCACAGAAAGAAAAATGTATGAGGTCTTCTCTTGTTACGGAAGAAAGCTATGTCTCCCAACATTTAACTGAAGAATTTCAAGAGGTGAACGTAAGAACTCTTGCTACCCTCTTCAAAGAATACTCTCTTACAAAGATAGATGTTTTGAAGATAGACACTGAAGGTAATGACGCTAATATTCTTCGTGCCTATGATTGGTCTGTAAGACCCAAAGAAATAATTACGGAAGACTTTGTGGCTCCACGGGGCAAGGGAACTTTGGCTTTTGAAAAAAGGCAGGAAGAAATCAAAGAACAAAAGTATGCCGCTTTGAAACAAGCCGGATATGATTTTGTAAAGGAAGAAGAGTGCAATAGCTTCTGGAAAGATTCTAATGAGCAGTGACACTATAAAGAGGGTGAAGGCCATTGCCGATGGAGACTGGCGCGGCCTGGAACTATCTGAGCAAAGCTATGGTGACAGTTGGCGCAAACGCGGAGGCGTGGGCGCTTTTATGATGCTGGCCCGTAAGTGGGACCGCTTAGAGCTGCAAGTAGAAAAGCACGGGTACGATGTTTTCCAAGCCGTTTTCAAAGATAGTAGGGACGAAGGAATAGTTGACGACATAAGGGATCTACGCCGCTACCTTTTATTGGTGGAGGGGTGGTGCCAAATGGAGCTGGAAAAACTTTCCAATGATGGAACCATCGACCCAGAAGAAGACACCTGAGTCCTCCATGCTTTTAGAGTTACGGGCGGAATGCCCGTGTCGTTTTGAAATACGCTTGTTAAAAGCGAGAACACTTAAAAATAAGTGGCCCAGATGTTCGTGTGGTCAACCCATGAAAGTAAAAAAGAATGGCTAAAAAAGACCCCCGCCAAATGACTTTTTTCGCGCCCAAGGAAGAGTGGGTGGCCCCTAGCGAATTCCCAGACCTATCAGCCTACGAAACCATAGCGGTAGACCTTGAAACCTGTGACCCCAACCTACGCGACTTAGGCAGTGGTTGGGCGCGTAAGGATGGCTACATCATTGGGGTTGCCGTAGCTGTGGAAAATGACCAGTGGTACTTTCCCATCCGCCATGAAATTGGCCCCAACCTAGACAGCAAAATGACCCTGGCTTGGCTAGAGTCTTTTACCAGTCTGCCTACAAAAGAAGTTGTGTTCCATAATGCACAATACGATGTCGGGTGGTTATTGGCCGAGGGCGTAAGTATCCGCGCCAACATACGAGACACCATGGTGATTGCCCCCTTGTTAGACGAAAACCGCTTTAGCTATTCCTTAAACAACCTTAGCCGAGACTACTTGGCGGACACCAAAAGCGAAAAAGGGCTGCGCGAGGCGGCAGCGGAGTTTGGTGTAGATGCTAAAAGCGAGATGTACAAATTGCCAGCCAGCTTTGTCGGTGCATATGCAGAGCAAGACGCTGCGTTGACCCTGCGTTTGTGGCGGCATTTCCAAACGCTAATCATTAAAGAAGACATCGCTGATATATTAGCCTTGGAAAACAAGGTGCTTTCAACAGTTATCCCCATGCGGCAACGCGGTGTGCGCGTTGACATGGATCGTGCAGAAGAGCTGAAAAAGCACTTCCTGGACCAAGAAGAATGTCTATTAAAAGAGATACATCAGGAGACAGGTAAGAACGTTGAAATCTGGGCCGCAGCCAGCATTGCCGAAGCGGTTGATGCGATAAGTCTGCCCTACCCCCGCACTGAAAAAACTAACGCACCGAGCTTTACAAAGTTCTGGTTGAAAAACCATACCCACAAAGTCCCAAGGTTGATTGTAGGGGCGCGTGAGGTAAACAAAGCGCACACCACTTTTATAGATACGATATTAAAACACAGCCATGAAGGCCGCATACATGCCGAGCTGCACCAGCTCCGCAGCGATGACGCCGGCACAATTACGGGGCGGTTCAGCTACAGCAACCCCAACCTCCAGCAAATGCCAGCTAGGAACGCTGAAATAGGCCCCTTGATACGAAGCCTGTTCATCCCAGAAGAGGATACGCTATGGGGGGCTTTTGACTATTCCAGCCAAGAGCCCCGGTTAGTCGTACACTACGCTAGCTTGCTGAGTTTCAATGGGGCGCAAAACTTTGCCGATGAGTACAACAAGGATGTGGCTACCGACTTTCACCAAATGGCGGCGGACATTGTCGGTGTGCCACGCAAACAGGCCAAAGATATCAACCTTGGGTTGTTCTATGGCATGGGTACACGCAAGCTGGCGGAAAGTCTTGGCCTGGAGCATGAAGAAGGCCAGAAGCTGTTTGAAGAGTACCACGCAAAAGTGCCCTTTGTGAAGCAGCTTAGTGAGTACACCACCCTGAGGGCTTCTGGAAAAGGGGTGATTCGTACCCTGTTGGGAAGGCGTTGCCGCTTTGATAAGTGGGAGCCCAACAAATACGGCTTGTTTAAGGCCCTGAGCTACCAAGAAGCGTACGATGAGCATGGGCCTAGCATTCGCCGGGCCTTTACCTACAAAGCACTCAACAAGCTTATACAGGGCAGTGCGGCGGATCAAACCAAAGCAGCAATGGTCGCCCTGCATGAAAACGGGTACTTGCCGATGATTCAGGTACACGATGAGCTTGACGTTTCCGTATCCTCTGAAAAAGAAGCAAAAGAAATCAAAGAAATCATGGAAACGTGTGTCAGTCTACAAGTTCCCAGCCTTGTAGATGCAGAGTTTGGCGATAACTGGGGGGATGCTAAAAAAACTTTTGGAGACAAACCATGGACACGCGGTCTGTTGGGACAGCACTCAGTAATGACGACATAGCCTCAATACATAAAGCGGTGGAACAACGCTTAGAGGGCGGAGACATTATCCGCTACCACACGGCTCCCCAAGTAGGGCGTAATCAAACGGTGGGCCAGCACACATGGCGGGGGATGGTTTTGTTGGACACCATTTGGCCAGCAGCGTCAACCACGGTTTGGAGATATTTTTTATACCACGATGTAGGGGAGCTTTTTACCGGAGATGTACCGAGCCCAGTTAAATGGCGCAACAAAGAGCTGCATAACCAGTTGAATCTGATGGAAGCAGAAGCATTAGATAAAATGAGCCTGCCCACCTTTGAAGACTTAGATGAATACGAGCAGCTTTTGGTAGAAATGATAGATGTATTAGAGTTAGTCCTGTATTGCCGACCAGTTGTAAAAATGCTTCCAAAAGCAAAAGAGGTGCATGAAGCGGGAATAGCGCGTATATGGAAACTTAGCATAGCCTTAGAACTTTTGATAAAGGAAGCAGTAGAAAACCCAATAGCTGTTTCTGCTCGCAAAAGTTTGAACATTATAAGGAGCATGTTAAGCCCATGAAAGACAACATAATCCATTTTCCCCTTAACCCTAAGGAGAGCACCTCGGAAATAGAACAAGTGATGGTTTTAAAGTGCCCTGAAGAGGAATGCCAAAACACAAAGTTCTATTTAGAAGCAATAGACCCACAGCGTATCGTTTGCACTAAGTGCTATGCGGTAATAAGGGAAGGGTGGATGTGAATAAATAGTTGTTGCCTACTTATATCTGGCCCCTTACTACTTAAAATAACAGTTGGCTATTAAAAACCGGAGGGTGTTATGGGCAAGATGTCGCAAATACATGCGGAAGCGCAAGAATACGTTGACCTTGATGAATATGACCCCGAATTTGCCCAGCAAGTTGAATCGGTTGCTGGCGAGATGCTTGTTCTCTACGCTAAACGTGAGAGCCTAAACCGGGCCATGCGAGTGATAGAGTATGGCAATGACTTTGCTTACACCACGCAAGCAGAGGAGCTATTAGCTCTGCAAAAAGAGCTAACAAAAGTGGAGACAGAGCTAACAAAATTTGGGGCTGGAATCTGAGGGAGGAGACTAACCCTCCAATGGTGCCGCCGCTGGTCTGGGCACCTTCAAGGCTGTGATGCTGCTACTGACGCTGCCCTCAAGCTTAACATACGACGGCGTCGTAGAAATTGTTTGTGATGCGTGAACAAGTGTTAAAACGGGTCTCCTCGTAAGCATATTAACCGTGAAATCACAGCACACCAGCTTTTCCTCAGTACTTCTGTAGAAAGGGAAGACCGATGCAAGTAATTCTAATTATCGCTACAATGGGCTACGCTTCGATCACAGACATCAAGCATGTGACCATGGAAAGCATTGCTCAATGCTCACGGGTAAGAGATGCGATTCAGCCCATTCGGGACGATGAAACTTGTAAGCGTCCGGGGCGCACGTTCCAAACGCTTATGTGTGTCTCAAGAGAAATCCCAGTTCCTAAGCCAAGGCCAGAACCCAAGAGTTGATTGCTTGTAAAGAACATCTTAGATATAAATTTCTTATGGAAAAGGTGCTCTTGTTCCTAGGAGTGTGGCTATTCAGCCCCGTGCACAACCAGCCGGTGTTCATGGTCCAACAAAGGTTGGAAATGCCTAGCTGGGAGCTCTGCAGAAAAATAGCTTCCCACATTGCTAAAGAAAAGGGGAGCCCCCAAACGGCCCTCTGTAGCGTTGTGGCAAAGGAGGAGAAACCTAAAGATGGTCGCCCTAAAAGTGACACACAAGAACAGACTGGAAGTGGTAGCTAACCCCCGCAAGGAAAAAGGCGTTAGCCCCATGCAAGAGCGGTTCTGCCAACTTTATGTGACTCGCGAAGATCTAACCCAAAGCCAATGCGCTGTAGAAGCCGGATACAGCAATCGTAGCGCACAAAGCAAAGCGAGTCATTTGCTTGACCCTCAAAGAAGCCCGACCGTAGTGGCTAGGATCCGTGAACTCAAACTGGAGCTTGGCCGTAAGTACGAAGTCACTTACGAAAAGCACGTTTCCAAGCTGGCTCAACTTCGGGACGAAGCCATGCAGAATGGCGCTTACGCAGCGGCGATAAACGCGGAAAAAGCGCGTGGTCAGGCTGGGGGCCTGTATATTGACCGCAAAGAAATACTCCATGGGAAAATTGACCAGATGAGTAGAGAGGAAGTAATGAGGGCCATTGCTGAAATGCAAAAGGAATTCCCCGTACTAAAAGACATTACTCCTGAACAAAAAGCAATCGCAAACGATTAAAAACCTGTTGCCCTAAACGGTCGGTGCGGGCACCTTATTATTACATGCGCAGTTTTCAGCGCTTCATAAGCCTGTAGAAAGGGGCGATTAATGCGAAACTCAACTTTGTGTTTGCATAACGTTTCCACCGTTATGCTGGAGGACTTCCGCCATGGGGAAGAATCCCACGGCGTTCGGGTTGTGATTACCACTCATGAAGAGGAGGAATTCACAGTTACCGTTTTCGGTAACTTCACGTTCGACAAGAACGGGCAACAGCCCGTGAAAGTGCTTCGCACTATTCCTGCAAACGCCACTGAAAGCGTCAACACGGCACGAGATCGTGCACTGCTTAATGCGAGCAAATAGGGAGAAAAATATGGAATACCTTATAGAAAAGGGGATTGAAATCCCCAACAAAAGAACGGGCCGACCCAAGCCGCTGTCCAAGCTCACCGAAACGGTGAGCTTGATGGAGCCTGGGGACAGCATGGTTTTGCGCACCAAAAGCGAGCTGTCGGGGTTCCGTGCGGCGGTAAAGCGCCGGAGGAGGCTAGAAGGCCTCCCCTACAAAGTGGTACAAAGGGCCACGAAACATAAAGTGCGCCCCCGATGGCGCGTATGGCTAAAGCTTGACCAAGACGCAGCCGTGCAAATGGTTGCCGATTGGGCCAATCACGAGGACTAATTGCAAATGCGCTCCGTAACCTAGAAAATGGTGCGGAGCGCATTTTTGGAGGATAGAGCCATGTTTAGTTTGATCAGAGCCCTGGCCGAGCTAGTGGTTTTCACAGCGGGAATGGCTGGGGTGATCGTTTTCGTCTACATAATTTTCTTACTCATGCACTGAAAGGAGAAAGTAAATGTTGATTACCACAATAACTGGAGCCTTCTTAGGCTTTCTGCTTCTACTAGCCCTTTCTTGATGGGCGAAACAATTGCCCGCTGAAGGAGAACTTTTAGACAGGATTTTCTGTACGCGGTGTTTCGCGTTGTGCCCGGTGGGAAAAGCACCAACCACTCACTATGTGCACGGCCACCTACAATGCGACGCATGCGGCAGGAACATTGACGAATGTTGCAGCGGCGAGCAAACTGATAACAAGACAAAATAGTGTTTGCAGCAAGCCGTCCTATAGCTGTAATGTTACAGCACAATAGCCAGGGCAATTCTGTTCTGGCTACAGCCCGCAGAAAGGGGTTGCACTATGTCTGTCGTACAAATAAAGCCGACCACCCAACAGGTTGAAGATCAGCGCAAAAAGGCGTTGAAAAACCCCAAAACGGCGACGGTGCCGTTGCCGAAAAAACCGGCGAAACCAGCGCCGGAGCCCAAACCCGCTGCAGAACTTATCTGCGTGGGCGAAGAAATCACCCACGAGACCATTGCACAGTTCATCCGGGAGCACGCAGGGGGGCAACCCCTCAACGTGCGCGTTGTGCCGTGCGACAACGTGTTGTTGGAAGAGGAACGGCCCGTTCCGTTCTTCCGCGAAAAAACGTACACCGATAAAGGTGTGCGTTATGCAGACCTCATGGACCACTTGCGTGGGGTCAACGGCAACAACACCTTGTCCGCCATCCGGGCGGCTGGTGCCAAACGAGGCACTAGCGCGGCTAAGAACTTAATGACGTGGATGCTTATCAATGGGGGGCAGTCACGGAACTCCAAAACCTGGGGGACTAGCTTTATCAAGCTAGTTGTGGCAAAGTAAGGTCTGCTGTCCCCAACAGCAGACCTCCCTTCCAAGCCAACTTCCCCCCGGTGCCATTGCCGGGGGGATTTTTAAGGGGAGATATATTATGGATCCAGAGCTAACATTGCTGATGGTCTCCAAGCTGGAGGCCCCGCTGCCAGCCAGCGCGAAGGTTGAAGCCTTCCTCAAGGAAAATGGGGAAATCAACGTCAACCAAGCAAAAAAGCTCGGCGTTAAAGACGCTGGGCACCTAACCGTGATTGTGCACAGATTAAGGCACAAGCGCGGATTGGAAATTACAACCAAGGACCGGCGTTTTGGGCTTGGTGGATGCGAAAGGGAAGCATCGCCAAACCTGTTGACTTACCAGTTGGGAGAAAACAAATGATACCCACAGAGCACCCCCCGTATTTCAAAATCAACATCGTGCGCACCAACCGTGATGGTCGGCGCGAAGCGCAGCGGGAAATCTTGTGTGACGATGATCCGCAGCCAAAGGTTGGCGCGATAATGGATGAATTGAGGAAGGAAGACACTTACCTGTTTATCAACCGGGCGTACTTTAACCGCTCCGCGCAACGGTACATGGCCGGCGTGGCCCGGAGCTCCAACCGTTACATACCGAGCAAATTGCGTTAGGCACATTTAATCGCCCCCTGTACTGTAATAATAGTGCGGGGGGCGTTGGGTCCACCGCAATTTTTGGAGAATTAACATGATTGTTGACATCCCCGGTTACCGGCCCCACGAGGGCTGGGGCAACATCCCCGCAGCATGCCTATGGCATGTAACCGGCCCGATGCCCGAGCCGGTAGAAAACGCGCTGCCGAGCACTTGTATGGCGCTGAATGTCAGTGAGTACCTGCCGCATGAGGCGGCAGAGTTAGAGGAACTACTGCCGGAGCACCTTCCAAACCTTACTACGTGGTTTGAGCAGTGGGACACACATGGCGGGAGCAAAAACCGCCGACTAACCAAGCAAGGTCTGTCGGGCGCTAGCAACAAGCTAGAAACCATGGCGCAGTGGGAGTATCCCGCTGCAACTATTAAAGAGCTATTCACCAATCCCCACAGCCCATTCACCTTGGGCAACCACAACTGGGCTGAAAATCAGCGGCCCTACAAGGGGAGAATGCAGTGCTTTGACCATTACTGCCTCTTCTCTTATTCGTGCGGCAGTTGCGGCAAGTTCGCTTGTGGCAACAGTTGCGACCCCAGCGGCGTGAGCGCTGGCGGGTGGGGAGGTCCGCTGGGCTTGGTGCTGGTGACCACGCCGCAAACGTGGGCACTAGAGCGCGGCGCAATAACCGGACACGGCTTTGAAATCCAACATGCGGGGGCTTATGGAGAACCCATTAGCCCGACCAAACACTAAAACTCACCGTGCCCCTAGGGAGAAAGCTATGCGCACAGAGAGCTATCGGGGGTGGGTCATTAAATATGATCCACCCCCGGTGCCCTTTCGCAACTGCGACTGGGCATTTGTGCACAGGGATTTTGACGGAGCCCCCGACGCAGGGGACCACCGGTATGGCCACGCCGCCTCCGTTGTGGAGGCCAAAGCAGCCATTGACTCCCTCATAGAAGACGAGCAATAAGCGCTTTGCACCGATAATCGCCCCCTGCATTATTACAGTGTAGGGGGCGTTTGTCCCTACGGTTACTTAGGAGGGTTGACAATGGCGTTATCAGCTTACGAGTTTTACAAAGCCGAAATGCAAAAAAGGTTTAGCAAAGGAGAACAAAACCATCCCGCGCCCTTAATCGCAGGGGCATTGCAAAACCACGCCGACTTTATTGGAGCGGTGGCAAACAAACCGGGGACATTCCTTGTCTTTAACAAAGAAGATGAGTTTGGGCTGGAGGCCCCAAAAAATGAATGGACGATTGGGCTGACGGCCCCAGAATTTGAGGCCGCGAGGGCGGAATTTGAGGCCGCGAGAAAGTATTGGGAAGAGGAGATGGCCTACCAAAACCCCCATCCCCCATTAGGTAACATCGCGTATGCTCACGAAGTCGCCAGTTGGGGCGACCATCATTATGATAAAGATCTACATTGCTATGCCTCTCAGCAATGCCTTTACCACAAGGTAGAGGTCATGGCCTATGCGCCTGGGGATTTCCGCCTTAACGGCGTCTGCATAGAACCAGATTACAACGTTATTGGTGGGGAAATTCAGTATGTAACCCTGGAAAGCCTAGAGCCCGCCTACGGCGTGTATAAAGAAAAAACCGTATGGGAAGCTCCCGGGGGGCCGTACTCAAGAGCAAGCAGTGAGTGGTGGTGGTTTGTCCCTGCAAAGCATTGCTTTAGTTCGTATCCAAAAAATTGGCCCAATTTCTAGCACTTGACTAAACAGCGCTTGGCACCGACAATCGCCCAAAGCCGTAGCGAGCAAAACACTGCTCGCATACGCAGCATAAATCAAAAAGGGGGGGCCAAGCGCTCCCCCCAACTTTTTTAAGACAAAGTTTGCTATATAGAAGTGATATCGGAGATGAACGATCAACTTTTTTTTTTCTCGTCCTGTCCGATATCTCACTATCTCACTATCTGGTCTGTAAGTGACTGGAATACAACAATAGCGAGATATTGTCTACAATTTTATCTAGTATCTGGGTTTTGTTAGATTACAAAGGCTTAACTGATTTTGGTTAATTTACCAAGATTTCACGTTTGAGTGGGGCCCCGCGAAAAATTTGATCGCGATAAAAAAGTTGTGGTCCTGTCTCCGATATCACTTCTATATAGTAAAGTTGTAATAACCTGGAATGGGATCGTCTGTATGCCGCCTACCCCGGAAAGTCGTTTGTGGAAAAATCTGCGTCAAAACACTGTGGAGTATCCTATTCACTGGACGCGCCTGGAAAGCTGGTCTACTCCTGGGGTGCCCGACGTGCACGGTATGTGGGAGGGGAAATCCTTTTGGATTGAGCTGAAGATAGATAGGAACAAGAAAGTAAGACCAAATCTAAAGAAACTTTTGAGGCCCCACCAAATCTCGTGGCAGACTTCATATTCCAAGCACGGCGGGAAAGTCTTTAACTTGGTTCACCGTCCCACCCCCTCCCTCCTTGATCTATATCAGGGGGGATGGGGAGTGATGGAAGGGGAGAGTGAACCATTGTGGGGAGGAGGGGACAAAGACTGGAAAGGATTGATGGATCACCTACGATCATTGATTGATTAACGACAGTTTGATGGACAAACTGATTGATGGATCACTAATGATCGGGGACGATCCCCCCCCCAACCATAGGCATAGGTACCAGCACGATCGCTAATGATCAGGGCCGATGGACAAACTGATGGAGCAGTTTGGATCAGGAACGATCGTTCATAGGCATAGGCATAGGTACGATCATTGATGGATTGATGGATTGATGGATTGATGGACGAAGGTTTAAACGGTTCTTATTCGCAGTCGGCCCGCCGCCCCTGGCCCTCGGGCGCTGCCCGGCCCCGGCGCTGCCCGGCCCTTGGCGGTGCCCTTGGCGCTGC
>VTLG01001765.1_pt1 | contig 37289 bp, 51 predicted proteins | sample 4694571 | NCBI WGS metagenome assembly VTLG01 (sample SAMN12604809, study PRJNA352737) | marine metagenome | biome: ENVO:00000447; feature: ENVO:00000209|ENVO:00000569|ENVO:01000036; material: ENVO:00002151; isolation source: viral sequences binned using virsorter ...
TCCTGTTCCGCTTGCACTTGTTTCTTTTCTTCTGCAAGTGCTTGCGTTTTTTTTGTATAGTCTTGCTGCCGTTGATAACCTGCTAGTGCTTCATCCAGGGTAACCTCATAATCGGTACCATCCAACTTTACCCGGTGGTACTCAGCATCAGGTTCCTGTTCTGCTTCTTCAGGTTCTTCTTCTACAGCATCAACTTCTTCAGATTCAGCTTCAATCTCAGTATCTTCTGCTTCAACTTCTGCCTCTTCTGGTACTTGTTCATCCAACTGCTGTTGTGTATCGGGTTGTTCCCCGGACAACATTGACTGAAATGCTACTTCTGCTTGTTGGAGTCCTGCTTGTGACATGGTTGCTCCCATTTAGATTAACTTTTACGTTTCATATTTCGGCTAATAGTCGATTTATGAAACTCTCCTCTTTCCATTATAACAGTAAAATGCTCTTTCACCTGTCCTATCGCCCATATTAGTTGCCAAAGGATTTCTCTGCCCTTAGAATCTTCCAGGTCAGAATCCTTCCAGGCATCAATATATTTCTGTTCCATTATCTCAAAAGTCTGCTTGATAAGTGGATCTTTCAGAAGTTCTTCTGCTCTCTGGGAGTCTTTTAGTTCTTGATCTATTTCGTCCATTGAACCTCCATTAGTACAATAGAGATTCAGGAGTCAACCCAAGATTTTGGAGTTGGTTGGGACTTAGGAGGGAAAGTTCTGAGAGGACATTTCTGTATCGGTCACCGGAGTGTGGAGCATTGCTATTTCGTATGCCCCCTCCAGTTCCTCTGGGGTTATTGCCTGGGCTTGTCCCTGGTGGTCCTCCATGAGCAGGTCCAGTTGGTTGTCCAGAATATGTTTCTGCTGTTTCACTAATCCCGGTAGTCTGTCCCCCAGGTTTGAGGCTACTATTTTCATTAATAAGTCTAATTGCATCGGATCGTATTGCATCGTCACCTTTCCATTTCATTATAACCATCTCAGGCATACCAAGAGATTCATCCCATCCGGTTGATCTCCAATACTCCTTTAGGTCATTTAGTTGTGTTGCCGAATAATATTTTTCCTCAAAAGGCACCCTGCCTAATTCGACAAACCCATAATCATTATACACCTTTGGCAGAAAACCTCTAGGGTATTTTTTACTTGGGACAGCAAATGCATCCAGTGCAGTTGCACCTTCCTGGATTGCTTTCCCCATAACTCCAGGTGCAGCAACTCCTTTTGCACCAGGTTCATTGTTTACAACTCCTACTATTGCCCTTTCATTTGGTCCCAGATCAGGGTGTGTAAAACCATAATCTGCATTATAATCTGTCTCTTTTATTCCGAAAAAGACCTGGGAAGTACCACCTTGACCGGACCCCTTACTGTCAAACTTAGCCCTGCCCAACTGGAAGACCTGGAAAGAACCATCTTTTGCACCCTTTTTTACTTCCTCTTTAGTGTAAGGTGTCAGTGTGGAAGATGCATCAGAATTTTTTAATGCATTTTCAAAATCAACTGGAGAAATACCACCCCCAGTTTTTGTTACCCCTGATGAGATCCATTCCCCTCTTGCTGCCTCCAACGTAAGTGCTGCCTGTCTAGGTGATTCAATATGTTTAAGTGGAGTGAATTGGATATTTTTTAAGACATCACTTGAAAGTAACTGGTTAAAATCTGACATTGTAGATGACCTTATTACATTATCAAATCTTCTTCCTTCTGCTAATTTTGGATTTGCAAAATCAGGGAATACAGATTGGTATGCTGTAGGTGCTGGAAACTTACCTATTACTTTACCTTTAACGCCATATTTATAAGATGGATGTTCCCTAGTCCCTGGGTGAACTCCTAACTCAACAAGATTATTTTTCCCTTTATCTAATTCAAGAACAAGTAGTGCATCTCCTAAGTTCGATCCATAAGTATCTGGATCTTCAACCTTCCTTAATATTCTTGACATGTTTGGAACACCCATTCCAGTAGCACCAGGTGTTGATAATTGAGTTAGAATTCTCTTTCTTGCATCAAAAGAAACATTTTGGAAATAATCCTTTAATACATTCAGTTCACTTTCTATCCCTGGGAAATTAGCCAAATCCTTCTTTACTGCTGGTTTTATCTTCCCAGTAGGAGTTTTTACCAGTTTATTAATTCTTTCGATATTGCTCCGTTTGATTCTCCCCTCCCTGATATATGCCTGTACTGTCCCTAAAGCAGACATATTAACTGATGTATTACTCTTATGTGCATCATGGCTCATTGCTACCACTACTGCATAATCAGAATTTTGTGCTTTTTTAAGCAGTTGATCTTCACCACCTTGAACTGCCCAAACCACATTCCCAGACCTAGCATGATCCAAACTGGGGTATTTCTTACCCCCATGTAATGGAACACCCTGTTCTAATTTAGCAGAATCGATACCTGTATATGCCAATCCACCATCAGTTAAGTCAGCATGTATTGGGAACACCTTCTTATCCTTCAACATCCCAGGTTTTATATCAGGGATATTACCAACATATTTAGGAATTTCATGGGGTAGGAGAGAAAGAACTGGCTTGTTTGGCCCTTTATTTAATTTAGTTAAATTCTTAATTACTCTTGTTGCTTTTATTGGAGTAGATACTCCTGCTCCTACTACACCTAATGAAGATAACCAAGCATCTACTGCTTCAAGTCCAGACCATATCCCTGCTGCTGCTGCTCCAGGATAATCTCCTTCATCAAGAAGACCCATCATTCTATTATATTCCTGGGTGGACCGGGCACCAGACCTGAGTGGACCCTCAACAGGGGTTATATCTTTCCTGAATTCAGATAAGTGATAAGCAGCATCGTCTGAGGTTCCTAAGAGAGTTGTGTCCCATTCGGGTAGGGTCCCAAGATAAGACTTGATAGGGTCATACCAGGTATCCGGTTTACCCTGGGTCAGTTCTGATCTGTACTGATCATAAACTTGTTTAGGCATTTGGGGGCATTTGTGGTGCTTGTTGTGGAGGACCCTGTTGTTGCTGGGCTTGAGCTTGAGCTTGCTGTTGTGCTTGCATCTGTTGTTGCTGAGCTTGTTGCTGAGCTTGTTGCTGAGCCTGAATCATTGCTTCTCTCTCTTTTACTGCTTCACGATTCCGTTCCAGGTTTGCTCTTATCTTCTCAGTATCCAGTTTGGTATTGTACTTTGCTTCCATATCCATCACCGAAAGTTGAGCCTGAGTTTCGTTCCTGTCTTTCTCTCGGTCATCCAACCTGATCATCTTCTCTCTTTCAAGTTCAAGTTTGCCCATGTCATTCTGGGCATCAGATTGTGCTTTCTGACCCTGAATCTGAATATACTGCTCTTCAGGTGTTGGTTGTGGAGGTGGAGGTTCTGGTGCCTGGTACTTCTCTGGGTCACCAAAAAACATTGAAGGGTCCTTAAATCCAGCAAGCGATACGATCTTGGAGAGAGTTAGATGGTATTGCTTGAGTGTTACTATCGGATTTTCAGGACCCAACTGCTGTAGCAGGGTATCCTGCTTTTGGGCAATATTCTCTAAAAATGCCATTTTTTCCATATCTGACCCACCACCCAGTGGGATGTCTACTGAAACATCCATATCGGCATCCCAGTACCGGGGGTCAATTGGGACCCATTCATTTCTGAGTCGCACCATCTTCTCCCGATCCTGGTGCTGACAAACTAACTTCAAAACACCCTTATACAGTGGTTTTAGGCCAGTTTCGGCAAATATTCTGGCAATTAGTTCAATGTGGGCTTGTGCGGCTTTAACACCTGCATCAATTCCAACTTTTGCAGTTGAAGTCAGGTTCTCTACATCCAGACCCTGGCTAACTTTTGTAATTCCAGTACGACTTGCCTTTAATTCATCTAACATTCCCAGGATTGGAAGTGCAGCCTGACCCACAAACGGCATCGAAAGTTGGGTAACTGCATTTGGGTTCTTTGCTCTTATAATTGCTCCAACTTCAGTATTCAGAACATCTTTCATGTTGACGGCCCCCTCTTGAACGAGAATTCTGGGACTGACACTCATAACCAAACTGTCCATGACATTTCTGAGGATTGCTGATTTGATTCTCTGAATATCAGCAACAATATCAGTGATACTGGCACCATCCCAACTGTGAGGGGTTGGATCTGGGGTTAGGCACACATAAGGTATTTGGTCACATGGCATCACATTGACAACATTGTGGGCATTCCCAATGGTGCAGACCCTCAACAATTCTGAGTAGTTATCCTGATCTTTATCGATTCTGACATAAGATTCGCAATACAGTACCTTCCGGGAAGCAGGTTCCATATTCCCCTGGTGCCTGGTGGCATTATCGGCATGTCGATTATAGTATTCTTCATTGTTGGAAAATGATTCTTCAATCCCTGCATGTTCCTCAATCTCGTCCCTATCATATCCCAGAGAAACCAGGTCAGAGATCGTCTTATAGCTCCGATGGGCTACAATATCAGCATCTTCAACAGATTTTGCAGTCCTGGAAATGAGAAACTCTTCTGGTGGAAGGGCTTCAATTTTTATATTTCCTTCCTTTATTCTTCTTGTGAGGGTCACATTGAAAAGTGGAATACCCTCTGGGGTCTGACCACTGGATTCCATTTCAACAGATTCGACATCATCATCACCTGCCAGGATCTGAGCCTGTTGCTCATCGAGACCTGAGAACCTGGAAGAAGTTACTTTCTCTGTTTCCTCATGCCAAAACTTTAAAACTCCAGTTCGCCTGATGAGTGCATCCTTAAAAACTGCCATCATTGTCTTGAAAAAGTTTGGCTGCTGCTCCAGGATCAAATTATTCAGATAATCTGTGATTTGTTCACTCTGGGGTACATCCTCCGGTCCTTTTGGAACAAACTGCATGATTTTGTTTGCTCCGAAAAAAACTCTCATTAAAGATGGGAGAATTGCATTTACAGTATCGCGAGTATCATAACTTGTCGCACCAGACCTGCCCGGATCATCCTGTTCAGGAAGATGACCGGAGTAATACTTGGATGCAGTTACTCTGTCAGTGGATAATTCATCACAATACTGGATCGAATCCTCCAGCATCCGGGCTACATAACCCTCAAACTCCTCTTCATCCATCTCTTCTGGTGCAGACTCTACTTCTTCATCGTCATCTACATATCCAGATTCTGTATCAGTGTCAAATCTGGGTAATTCGGCTAATTCTTCTAATTCGGGGGTATATTCTGCCATTTTGGGACTCTCAGATCTCTCCTGGTGAGGTTATTTGGGTATCAGACATAGTTGGGCATAGGTGCCTTTTTCTATTATATCATCAAATTAAGGGGGGAGAGGTGCTACTGAGGTTTGTGGTCAAAAAGGGAGATTGGTTGACCATTGGTTGAGGTACCCTATAGGGTACCCTTCTTTTCTTCATCTAATTCGGCAAGAACGTAAGATCTCCACTGGGACTTCTGTTTCTGGCTCATGTGGGAATATTCCTTCTGGATGTGCTTCTCCACAATCTCATTCCCCTTAATTTCATCCTCACAATCAAATTTCTTGGCAATAGTTAATCTATTTTTCATTTTGAATATTCTTGAAAAGTAAATGAGTTAAAAGGTGGTGACTCAACAGATTCACAGATTTTATGGTATCTCGTAGCTACCCTTTCGTGTGGAGAATCTTGAGCTACCACCCTTCAATAAATATTTGGAAGGTTTCGCTTGAGAGGTTTTGCCCAACCTCCGGTTGCACCAGACATGATTGCAGAAGTTCCTGCGAAAGTTAAAACGAAACTGTCAGCGAAATCTGGGGAACCCTTATGTCCAATTCTCTTCTTCATTTCTGCCTTAGTTTCCATTCTGATCTTGCCTGAAGATTCATAGGTGTACCGGGGGGAGCACAATTCAAACATTAATCTCTCATCTCTGGGTATCCGACAATTAAGCTGCTCAAACCACTCTTTTGCTTTGTGCCACAACTCTGCCCTTAAATTTTTGTACTGACCAGAAACAGATGCAGCCTCACCAGTGTTCACATCAATTGCTGGCATGTTCAATTCACGCATTCGATCACATGCCCCTGCACCTACCCCGATTGAATCGCATAATATCTCAACTGGTGCCTTACCCTCTGCCTGATCTTTTATGTATTCTGCATGCACTGCTCCTGTAAGTGCCATTAAATCTAACTTGGCCCAGGACTTGATTGGTTCCAAGACATGATTGCCCTGGCGTTTGCAGAGTGCAGATTTATCACTCCCAAACCTGGCAATGTCCAAACCCCATACAATTGGGGCAGTTTCAGATACTTCAACATCCCTGGTGACTGCAGCCTCAACAAGAGAATTTGGAATGATGGTATCTTCAGTTGTCTCACTGAAGCAACCCCTAACCCTTATGGAAAATGTCCCGGAATCTCGCCCATACCTCTCAGCCATTTCAGAAATGTACTCTGGAGTCACCCTGGAAGAATCTTCACATGAAACAGTCCTGGTCCACCACCTATGTTTTAGCTTTGTGAATGCATCATAGAAGTAACCCTCTGATCTTGTTGGATTTCCCACTAATATTAAAGTTGCGTTTCCGCTAAGACTGCCCCCTGCAGCCTCAAAAATTGCGTTGTCAATCGAACTGGCTTCATCGCAAATTAGGAGTACCTTCCCAGAATCACCTGGACCCCCTGAATGTATACCCTGCAATGCCTCCGGTTGCTCTTTTCTGGCAGTTCTGCATGAAATAAAAGAACCGGATGGATCACTCTTGAGGGTGATTCTCTCAGAAAATACCTCAAACAGTTGCTGGAGTGCAGGTGGTAACCTCAGAAGTTGAGACTTTAACTCTGCAAAAAGTGCATCAAACAACTGAGAAGAAGTTGGAGCAGTTAAAATTACCTTAGTAGGATACGTACAACAGAGTGCCTGGAGGGCCAACCATGCACAACATGTCGATTTCCCTACCCCATGTCCAGACTTTACTGCACACAATCTCTCAGTCAGAGTTGCTTCCATTAACTCTTGTTGCCAGGGGTCCGGTTCCTGACCTAAGATGTCTCTAACGAATCGAACTGGATCACTTTTGTACTTGTCAATAAATTCTGAGAAGATATTATTTTCTGACATGGTGCTTCTTTTGGTAATGTTTCAATTGAATTTAAGAATTCATGGGGTACCCAGTAACTGTAAGATAATTTCCCGGAATTATTGTGGAACCACTCAGGATGATCAAAAACCTCAAAACCAGTAATCCAACCCATCAAAGTGTAATCACCAAAACTACCCTGGACCAGAATATAATACTTATCTGGCTTGTCCTTCTTCTTAACAAATAACTCCTGGTACTCAAGTGACCTGGTCCGAACCTCATAATGCTCACCAACATCAGTTGCTTCCTTCTTAGTGATTCCACTTGGATATAATCCTAAATACTTTGCAACTGCAAATTCACCCAGGGCACCCTCAATCGAATTGTTCCACAAACCACCAGGACCAACAGAATTATATCTTCTCTCGTACTCCGAATCGGTCTCTCTTCCACTTTTTGACCCTCTCAGGCATTCTAGCTGCCTTTGAATCCCGGACTCTACTCCTATCCGAATTTCCCTTTCCGTCAGGACTACCGATGGTGTAAACATTGACTTCATTCTCCCTCCCTGGTGCATCTATGATCCAAACATCCAAATGTCTGGGTAGTTTCTCCTTTAGCCAGTCATACAACTTCTGAGTACGATCTAAACTGGGTAACTTGGTGAGTGAAGAACCACTCTCCTTAACCTGCTTCTTAATATCATCAATCGTCAATTGAAATGAACTTCTCATCTGCTGGGATGGTGTAATGTAAATCAGGATCGTCCAAATCAATACAGTCAAATGCCAAATACTCACAACAGTCACCCCTCTTCTTGGGATACTGACGGATGATCTGAGCCTTAACTGTCCTTAAACCCTTTTCAAATAATTCATCCTGTAATTCAAATTGTATCTTGTCACCGATTCGGGGCATGTTGGGTTAGTCAGAAAATGGTTAATAATTTTTTTGGGAAAATAATTGGGGGAGGTGTGTGGACTATGTCAAATGTCACCCCCCATGCCAGACCCCAGGGGGGGTATCCAACCCTATCCCCTAGTGATATCAGTGACTTACAGGTATAGGCCATCCCCTCCCCCCTATGTTCAGTAATTACTTTATTGAACATTATCCTGTTAAGTATTGATATCATTAGCCTTTTATCTCTGGGTATTGGACTGATCTGGATCTGATAGGGTCATGTAGGCACATGTGAAGAGCTATAGAGAACACTCTTATAGTAGTTCTATCTATACTTCTACTAATACTTTCCCCCTCTATAATACCCCCTATTCTTTAAGGACCTACTATATATATAGTTATAGTATATATAGAGTCACTATCTATAGATCCCCTTCCATGAGTTGCTTATTCAGTTGGATCTCCATATCTGCATAGACATCTGGAGCCTCATACAATTCACCTGTCCCAAAAGACAGTTCATTACCCAGGTCTTTCAGTCCAACAGATGGTACTTTTGCAGTTGGTCCATCCTTAATCTTTTCTATACTCTTCCCTTCACTGAGGTATTTCTGAGTAGCAGCTTTAATATCTGCTCTCAGTTTCACCTTATCAACCTTATATTTCTTGCTTGGCACATACTCTTTAAATGGGTGACGATAGCTGCTCATAGTCTCCTTTCCGATCCATCTGTTTGAAGTAAATCATCTGCTGCAGACTCTGCACCGAATCCATATTTATTCCCCTGGTATATTCTTCAGGCAGGTCTGGAATTATGTCCAGGAGATCATCTAGCGTATCTAATTGTTGAAGAGTCATCTGGAGTCTAATCACCTTCAATCTCTTTTGGTTTTGGTGTTATGTCCTTTATCTGCATCTGTTTCCTGAGAGCATCCAGGTGTAGTTGAGTTGCATCTGTTAGTTGCATATCTATGGTCTGTCTTGGACCATAACTAATTGGTGAATACTTCTCAATTATCCACTGTTTGGAGTTGATGAGTGTTTTTGCTGTAACTGGGTCCAGGTGTCCCACCTGTAATTGGTCATTGATGCTCTTAATTTCATCAACAGTCATCTCTGCATATGCTTCCCTGGCCTCAACGTATCTTTCCTTCAACTCTGGTGTTGTCGTGATCTTGTGATAGAGTTTCTTGTATGGCACCTCTATCTCTTTTGCCATCTTGGGCAGACTACCAAATTCGGCATATCCATCAAATATCTTATCCCAGAAGGTTGGGTCATCAAACATTCTTGCTTCTCTAGCTCTTCTAGCTCTTCTGACTGGTGTACCACTCATGAATCCCTTTTTATCGTTAGTTTGTCACCTGGTTTCAGGTAGAAATAAATAGCCACTCCCAGACCTGCTATTCCACTCAATACCCCCAGCAGGTATATCCCCAGTACAGTCATCATCAGTTCCCAGAATTCATTCATTGTGGATCTCCTCTACCCTGAAGTTCTGGTCATGTTACCTCTTTCATATGCCTGATTATTTCATATGCTACTTGTGGCACAATTGCATTTCCGATGGCCTTTAATCTTTTTGCCCGGTCAGGTATTTTCACTCCAACTCTTGGTATGTCAGGTTCGTCCATCCATAAGGATAACCCATCAGATAATGTTCCACCCAGTCCGGGTCCAGTGACCCCTGTACTGCATCTCTCCCCCCCTCCTGTTTCACTACAACTGTTGTTAATGATTCCTGTGAACCCTTCTTCCCCCTGCTGCGATCCTGGAATCCCTGTCTTGCTTCTGAAGATACTGGAGTCGGCCACATCTTCTGACGATGTTGAACTTCTGAAATCAGACTTGGTCCCCCCAGTTTCTTCTGGTATCTCTCCTCTGAAATCGGACCCCTCTGGGCATCGAATGCTTGAGGAGTGGGCCACATCTTCACTGCTAATGGTAGTGGAGTTCCTCCCTGTGCATATTTCTTCTCCCTTTCGGTTGCTGAGTCCTGAGTTGGAGTTGGAAACAATCCAGATTCGCATTCTCCGATGGGGAGCATCTTGGGCCACAGCTCCAATATGGAATACTTGGGAATCGTATCCTTCACTTTCCAGGTCAGTAAGCACCTCTTGGAGGCCCAGTTTAATGTGCCCACTAACATTTTCCGCAAGCACCCAAGTTGGCCTACATTCTTGAATGATTCTAAACATTTCAGGCCAGAGGTGGCGGTCATCTTTCGTGCCTCTACGCTTCCCGGCTTGAGAAAATGGTTGACATGGATATCCTCCGGTAAGTAGGAATGGGGGAACAATTCCATTTGCTTTGAATGTTTTGATGTCTCCATGTATTGGTACTCCTTTAAAATTTTTAGCTAATACTTGTTGGCAGAATGGTTCGTTCTCAACAAACTGTACTGTTTCAAATCCTGCCCATCTTGCTGCAAGTGCAAATCCACCTATTCCTGAAAATAAATCCAAATGTGTCATTCATGCACCTCTTCAACTCTGAAATTCTGATCATTCAGTTCCATTTCATGTGGACATGCTTTTATGTTCACCCTGACACTCCCGATTGTCTTGTCTTTTGCCTTTTCCCTGGATATCTGGATGAATCGGATCTGGTTATCATTCTGGTATATTCCAGCAGTTTCCATTGCATCAATCAGGACCTTCAAAAGATTATCCACATCACAATCCGGACCTTTCCTCACCGGATAATGGGCTGCAATTGACATGGCTAAAGTCTCATCTTCTCCAAATGCTTTTGCACCCAGCATCTTAGCATTGAGCCAATAGAGAGTAACCTCCATAATGTAAGCTCTTGCTCTCTTAGTCTTTATCAGTCTTCTGCCAGCAATTTGCCAGTAAGAATTAACTGAGACTGGGAAGGGCAGTTCAATTGTTAACATGTGCAACCTCTCTCTGCAGCTTATGGAATATCTGTTTGATCTTATCTGGCATTGGAATTCTGCCATTTGTGGGTCCAGGAAGAAGTCTGGAATTCTCCAACTGAGTGAGGTACTTATGGTCCTCACATGGTTTCCTTTTTGGGTTCTCTTGGGTACCTTCCCGGATATCCTTTACAGTGGGGAAGAATGCAGATGTTTTGATGTGTTCAGAGAATGCTCTTTCAATCCTCTCTGGGGATAGGTCTGAGAGTTGTTCTGACCAGAATGCTATGTCTGTTTTGTCGAGCTTTCCGAATTCCCTTACGTGTGAGTGGTAGTTCTTTTCGGATGCTTTGAGTGCTTTCAGCAGCACTCCGTATTTCTTCTCATCCATGAGGTTCCTTATGTTTTATGAAATCTTCATATGATTTGGTCCCTTTTGAAATATTACATGACCTGCAACAGACCACCAAATTAGTTGGGTCCATAATGGCCTCTCTGGTACTCAGAGAACTTATTGGCACTTTATGGTCCAGGACAAAATTGTCCGGTGTAACCCTGGACTGGCAATAATGACATGGTGCAGTCTGATCTGATTGTCTGGCATCCATGAACAGACTGATATAGGTACTCCGGTTGTACCCCCCTTTTTTTGCCCTAATCTTCCCGGCCTTTTTTGCTCTGAGCCAACCTTTCTTTTCCTTACATGACTTGGAGCAGTATTTCTGGACAGTCGAAAATGGGGTATCGAATTGGTCCCCACACTGCTCACAAACTTTAATCAACTTCTACCCTGTCTCGTAAACTGCCTTTCCATTTTCTCCCTGATTGCGAGTGCAGTAAATGTTGATACTGAGACATGAAACCCACTTATCTTCTCCTGCTCCAAGAGCTTTTCCTGGAGGAAGTTCTTGAGAGATAACGGAATTTCAATTGATGCCATTAGTTAAGTCGATTTGTCTGGTTCAACTTAGCCCATTCCAGATCCAGGTCTGATACCTGGTCCCTAGTTTTGGGCATTACTGGGGAACTTCTGTCTAGGATTAGATCAAACCGAATGCCAATCCACTGATTACGCATGCTTTCGGCAATGACATGAACTACATCCCTTCCAACCTGAAGTTGGTTCCTGATGTGGCTCATCTCTCTCTGAGCAGCCTGGACTGTCCTCCAGGGTTTTTGGGCACCGGATCTATCGTCCATACTTTCATTTTGCTTGTAGTCACACCACTCTGCCCACGTTTCCTGGAAACAGGGTAAATGTGCCAGTTCTTGAGGTACTTCCACCTGAGAAATTAGCTCTTCAACTGAGGGTGGAATTGGTCTTGATTTCTTAGTCATTTTCACCTCTTTTTACTATTAATTAACTAAATATATTTACGTTAAGTTCTATGCTTATACTATATATATATTATAGGGGGTCACTTATGCTGCCAATTTCAACTCTGCTAATTTAGCTTTTGCCAGTTCCCGAATCTGGCTATTATTTTTGGCAGTTTCAGGCAGTTCTTTCTTCCAGATCTCAAATGCTTCCAGAGAGTTAATTTCCTGCAGTGCAACTTTAGCAATCTGGAATGCAGATGAGGATGTCAGTTTACCCTGAACCGGGTTCTCATCTTCAAACTTCTGCTCCTCATGTGATGCCTCATGTCCATCATCATCCTCTTCAGGACCTGCAGATAATCCAAACAGTGCCTGGATAGTCTGGCGTTTGGCATAAGTTAATGCTGACCCTACACCCTGGGCATTTTGCTTATCTAACACTAGCTCATAGTAAGAGCTTATATACTCACCACTTTTCTCATGGAATAACAGTGTCACTAATCCAACTCCAGTGGGAAACTGCATGATTCCAATTCCATACTTTTGGCACACTGGATCTACCTTTTTAAGTAACCCATCTAAGGTGATATAATCACTTTTAAAATGGGGGTTTTTACCTGCAGGTGCAATTGAAGTTTTTAGTTCTCTTTTTGCCATAAACCATGCACTAAAAACATTTTTACCTGTTCCTATTATCTTAAAATTATTCTCCATTTCTCTCTCCATTATTAATTGAATACTTCAAGTGTCTGAATCCCATCATAGTATCCAGATAACCTGTTGCGTTGAACCTCAGTAGCACCCTGATATTCCTGGTACTTCTTCACAGTTGCCCGGATATCGTCCCTCCCCTTCTCCAGGTCTTTTTCAGACAACCTATATGCCTGTACATTGTTTGCATAGGACTTCTCACACACCACAAAAATGAAATCGTATGTATCACCAGTAATTGCCTTTAAACCATCCAAATACCATGCAGCTTGCATGTGATATCCGAACTTTTTAATTGCACCCATAAATGCATAGGGATTGGCAGATTCCATTATTTTCAGGTCAATTGCAATCTTCTGTTCTTCCAGCAATTTATCGACTCTGAATGCACCCTTAATATCTTTAAAATCGGGATGCCTAAAAAAACCGGATATTTCATTTTTCCCTTTTGCTTTCTGGAAAACATTTGAAGTAACAGGGTTCTTTAGTATGTTTTCTCTCCACTCCAGGGCATGTGTAAAATCCTCCTGACTAATTAGAATCTTTCCTTCACCATCTGCCTGTTTCTGAGCCAATTTTTTCTGCTCTTTACCTGAAGTAGTCCTGCCATCCACTTTCGGCATAACCAGGTAACGCTCAGTCAGTTTATCCATTTCCAGGATCATGGTATGACCAAGACTTCCCAGCATCAGTGCTTTAGTCTCAGGATACCCAGTCATACTTAGCCAGTGATTGACTGACTGTTGCAACAGTTTCAGTTCAGAACAGTGCATGTAACCTGGAAGATCCAGATACTTCTGGAATTCCATGTCAGATATTAACTTACCTTCATAATTATCCATATTCTCTCTCCTTAAATTAAAAAACCCACACCAACCGGAAGGTCAGTGTGGGTATCATAAAAGTTACCAGGGTTCGCTATCTGCAGAACTGGCAGGTTGGATTCTCCAGGCTTGAAGAGAATTGAAGTAACCTGACTCCTTACCCTTCTCCCACTTCTTTCCCTTCAAGTTGATATCAACTTCAACTTCCTGACCCACCTTATACTTATCCAGTAGGTCTGTTTTGTTTTGCACCACTTCCAACTTCAGGAAGTCTGGATACTCAGGGTTTGGTGCATGCTTGAGAATGAATTCTCGTTTCTTGAAATTATCAGAGATGATCTTGACATCATCAATCTCAACAATTTCTCCTGTCACTGCAATAGTGGCACTCATATACTACTCCTTATTATATATATTAATGTTAAGGTCCCACCAGACTCAGCTTGATGGGACCACAATAAAAACGCACATCCATGTGCTAATGAACACCCTCCAGGGTGCTATTGCGAAACTGTTGCTGCTTCAGAAGCAGTGAATTCCGCAATTCTTTCCCGAATCAGCTTTTCTGCACCATACTTAATCTTGCTACTCAAAGCCTCATTAAGTACATGACAGATGGTTGATTCGGCAATTCCAATTTCCTCACTCACATCTTTTAGTGTGACACCAGATCTCTTCAATCGGTGTCTCAAATTCCCCATTTCATCTCCTATATATATGTGTTATATATTAAGTTCGTTTTTGCATTAATTGAACTTACGTCTAACTTACTGTTTTGATACAGTATATACTAAATGAAAGAAGATAGCAAGTTTTTTATCAATTATTTTTATACTTTTCTGAAAATAGTAGCGACACTAACGACTGTCTATAGTGTCTATGCAATCCACATACCCCCTAATTATTATAAAGATTGGTACCAAGTATAGTACCAAGTTTTGAAGGTAGTTTCAAAAAAAATCAAAAAAATTCAAAAACTACTAAAAAACTTTCAATTATTATTAAAATAATTCCCCTGTAAAATCAATCCCCTCCAAGATATCTTCCATTTATTTTAATTTAATTGAAAATAAAGCTTGACAAATAGATGACAAAAGGTGATAATTAGTCACCATCAATTATGATGGTATTTAAGTTAACCCGATCAGGAGAGAATATGTACGGCAAAAAAAGAATTGTAATCCAAAAAAATAATCAAATTGTTTTAGCAGGTAGGGGGGTATGGAAACCTGTTGGACTCATAAAAATATTAGATGATTCAATTAAAGCTACATTAGTAAAACCTCAGTTTATTTATAGGTTCCCAAGAGAAGAAAGAAATTTTGACGTAATTTACGTTTCAAGCAAAAAGGCTTTAAAAGAATTAGTAAACAAAAAATATAACTGGATAAAGGAGAGCAATGGATAAGAAAGTAAAAGTTAAAAGAAGGATTGAATGGTTAATGGATTTCTCTTGGAATAGAGGGAAAACTGAAGAAGAATTAAAGCAAAACATTATTGATATGTATAAGGAGAATGGTCAAACTTTTGCTGAAGGTGCATTGGATGAATTAGTTCCTGAGTATGAGGGAGGAGAAAATGGATAAAAGAGACTGGACTTGGAGGGGTAATGATGAAGACTATGGTTACCCCTACAATCACCGATATGAAGAACCCGATAGTGACCGGGGTGCATCAGATGAACATCACCAGGAGGAAGAATGAGGAAGCGTTTACTTAAAGCAATAGCTAAAAGAGTATTTATTAGTGAAGGTGCAATAGGGTCATCTGCATTTAATTACAACTGTAATTCTAATCTTAAAGAATTAAAGGAATTTTATGATGATGGGTTCCCTTCAGCTAATCTTACTAATGAAGAAATATGTAAAATTGGAGACTATATTTATGAGACTGAGGGAAGAGTAGAAAAGTTCTTAGGAAGTTGCTATTCGGAACTTGTTCATAATGCAATGCAGGAAAAGGAGGAAGACAATGGGTAAGAAACCACTAAACAGAGAACAGATCCAGCAGATTAGAATTCTGGTGAAGGGTAAACCACTTCACGAACTGCTGCTTAATTTGGGCATCGATCTGATGCTCAGAAGTTCAGATCTCAGGAACCTAAAGGTCTCTGATGTGATGAATCCTTCAGGCACTGTTAAAGAATCAGTTTCAGTCAAGCAGGTTAAGACTGGAAAGCGAACTTTATCAATGCCTATTTTAGAGAATTCCAGGCTTGCAATTGCAGAACATCTGAGCGATAAGTCTCAGGATGAGTTTGTTTTTGAGGGTAGGAAGTCCAACTACACCAGGCAACCCATTTCCGGTCAGCAGTATGGCAGGATTGTTAAGGGTTGGATGAAGGAACTAGGTTTGGAAGATGTCTCAGAATTCTCCACACATAGTATGAGGAAAAGTAAGGCAACAGCAATTTATGAGGAGACACATGATGTTGATGCAGTGAGAAGGTTGTTGGGACAGGGTTCTGTTACAGCAACATCTGCCTATCTTGGCGTAACCGATAATTCTGCTTTAGAATTAGCGAAATCAATTAACTTATAAGGAGAGAGAAAATGAGTATTGGAATAGAACTTGAGGACAGCAAATATTACATAGTCTGGGTTGCACCTGGTCCAGATTTTCCAGAACAGAGATTAGATCAAGTGGTCCCATTTGATTCTTTCTATGTTGCAAAAGGTGTTGTATCACAAATGAATAAAGAAACAAAAGGTGTCCAGGGTACTTATGAAGTTAGAAAGGAGGTTGCATGAGAAAACAAATCAGAATATCTCCAGAAGTTCATGCCAAAATAATGAAGCACCTGGAGAAAAAGGAGTTGAGAGTATTACTGAAATCGTGGGTTGAAAAAGCCTGTTTAGATTTAATCAAGAAAGAAAAGGAGAAAGTATGACAATTCAAATAGATGGTGTATATGTTCAATGTGATACTTGCGGAGAAAGTTGTGCCATGAGTCACACAATGATATGTGCAAGACCATGGGAATTTAAAAAAGTTGTTTTGGAATATATTAAAAGTGGTTTTGAATATTATGATTTACATGGCTGGAAAATAATCGTCAATTTTAATTCAAAATTATATAAACAAACACCCGGTGATGTTATTTGTGGAGATTGTTTGAAGAAGAAAAAGGAGGAAGTATGAGATACACAATAAAAAGTAGAAAATACAAAACTGAAATTGACTTTTATTGTAGTGGGAATGGTCTTTATGGATTTGGTTATGTATATGTTAATTTTAATGGGAGCAATTGGGAAGTTCCAGAACGTAGTCAAATTTGTGATGGTGGATATTTGAGAGGTGAAACTATTTCTGCCAGAGAAGAAAGTTTTGAATACACTTGCAAAAGATGGTGGAACCAATATTTAAAAAGACTAAGATTGGAGGTTGCATGAAACACCTAATCATTCTTATATCCCTCCTCACTGCTCCATTTATTATTCAGGGGCAAGACCACTCAGGTGAGTATAAGGTTGTCTGTAAGAGAGTGTCAGGGTGTCCAGTGGTCAATGGGACATGTCCCACATGTATTCTTGTTGGAAGTAGTCCTAAAAGGATTACTAAAGCAGAATTTGCAGAGTGGGGAAAGCAGTTAAAAGAATCCCTGAGATATCAGTGGGACCACAATTATTATAAAGATGATACTCCTGAAAGAGAACCATCTGGATGGGGTTGGGATGGTCCAACTTGGAAGGGGTTAAGAGTTTTGTACTAATTCAGGAGACTTGACATCCCCCTGTACATTTTACTGGGGAGGTCCATAGGTTCAGATAAAATTCCTCTTCTGATCCTCTTTTCCTCCTCATCATATTCAGGTCTCCACTGTCTATCCTCTCCAGCATATAATGGAGACATTGCCCCAGTTGCTCCTGCAGGATAACCTGCACCCATAGTACCAGATTCCCTTCTTAATTTTTCCAGTTCTCTTGCCCTTAAACTATCCAGAATCCTCTGCATCTCTTCAGGCCCCTGTTTAGTCATCATTGCAGAAGATGCATCCAGTCTTTTTTGGACAGGACTGTCCAGCATATCATCAAAACCTTTCTTAGAACCACCCCAGTCTTTCACTGCATCTATTGTCTGTTTTATTAGTCCAGGTTGATCCATACCCTCAACCATTTCTCCCATTGCAGTAAGTGGATAAGTTGGGGAACCATACCTGAACTTATTTGCAGATGCAGATGCCTGAGACAGGACATGAATCTTTTCCAGGAACTGATCTGCAATCTTTTCAGTTTTAAACAGTGACCTTATTTTATCTGTTTGATCTTCAGCAAATAATCCTAATGATGCTTTTGGATCTCTGCCTGTCTTGGAACTTTTAGTCAGGACTTTCTGGTACATACCAAATGCATATCCCAATCGGTACATCATTTCATCTGAAGATCCTCTGAGTTTTTGAAGTTCAGACTTCATAAATTCTGGAGTAATTGACTTGTCTTTATGTGCACTTAACCCATTTTCAAATGCTTCTATGTATTTATGCTTGGATACATGAATCCCAGTTGCCTTTTTATAGTCTGGATTAAGGTCACCAATTGTTTTTGTGATGTCAGAATATAACCCTTTAAGATCACTCAAGTTAGTCCCGGACATACTTTTGTCTTTCGATACTCTTTCTATTACTGTATCAAGTTCTTGTTTAAATAAGTCCCAGTGGAATATTGGTGAATTATTGTATGGACCAGACTTGCCCCAGTTTGGAGCATCAATCCCCTTTTTTTTCATCTTCCTGGGCAGATCCAATTTAGTTGTTGCAAGAACTTCCCTGACCAATTTGCCAACAGTGTCTGGATTCTTGTCAGGTCCCATCAATCTTTTTACATGTGCGATCAATTGTGGAACATCCACTAATTCTTTTTCTGCTTTCTTATAAAATGGTCTAGCTTTTTTAGTTGCTCTAGACCATAAGAATTCCTTAAAACTATCTGTGTTTGCGACTCTTGGTCCAAGTGCTTTCTTAATCAGGTCTCTTGCTCTACCAGGTAATTCTTCCGACATGGTATCATAAATCTTCCTGGATGCGGCCATACCTCTGCCTGGAGTTTTTGCAATCAGTTCTGCCAGACCCTGTCCAAATCCACCCTCTGGATACAGTTGTGCAAATGTCATCTTTTTAAGGACTTCAGGCATTGACTTAATATACTCATCAAGTGTGCCCTGCAACTTTTTAAGTCCACCAACATCATCAATCTGGGCCGCCCGGATCATCAGGTCTTTTGCCTCCTTAGTGGCAGATGGTTTTGATGGTTCAATAACTACATTACCATCAACATCAACCATCTCATCACCCTTCTGCCCTACCTTGCTGGAGAGTTTCCCGGCAATGGCATCAGTAAACCATCCAAGAGTTGGGCCTAATACTGTACCCATTATACTACCCCAGAATGCCCCTTCTTTTGCACCTTCAATTCTCTCACCTTCTTCTGAGACCCCTGCACCATAAGCAGCACCTTCAACTGTTCCGGCACCTGCTCCGACAATAGCTCGCTTCATTGCATTAAAGAGTTTCTGACCCTTATCAAACTGTCCCAGTTTTGGTGCCATCTGAATTAGCTTAGTGGTAGCAAATCCTGGGATAAGGAAAGCACCTGCCATCTCTGCAGTAAATGCCATACCGGGATTCTCCTTCCTGAATGCCTCTATCTCTGCCCGGACATCTTCAATCTCATCCTCATAATTAGTATCTTTTGCAAGTGCTCTCAGTCTTGCTTCAATCTCATCTGCAAAACCAAATGTCATACCCTGGAGTGCTTGCTGAGATACATCCCAGATCTTCCTTCCAACATCAATATCCCATTCTTTAGATGCATCTGAGGTCATCTCCTGCATCTGCTCCGGGTCAAGACTCCTTAGTTGCTTCAGTTCCAGGTTGATGTCAATTGGATCACCACCTGTATTCTCTGGATCTAAAAATGCGGCTTCAATTTCCTGATGCGTGAGACCATCATCCTTCAGTCCCATGTATGTGTCTAAGATGTCTCTTTTAGTCATTTCTTAAACCTAGCTTTAATTTTCTCTTTTTTTGTAAGTACCTTCTTTTGGAAGGGTGACTTATCATAAAAATATTTTGATCCTCTGGGTTGTTTTGAATACCCAAGATCTTTCCACCTCTGCCATGCAGGTCCTGCTTCTCCAATCATACCTTCAAGTGCAGTGATCCTGCTGTTCCTGAATGTCTCATATACATCATTAGAAGAACTAGGTGCTCCGGGAGAAAGGACATTGAAAAATGCTTCCACTTCTTCTGCAGCTTCATCTATTCCAATTACTGCACCAGATTCCCTCCTTAGTTTTGCCCTTAACCAGTCCTGGACTGCCCTGGCAAACCTTCTGTCATCTGAAGACATCTGAGCACGATATATTTCTTTCTCTCCTCTCCCTAGTTTAGACTGGGGTGCTCCCATCTTAATGAATTCTAAAACAATTCTACTTGGTCTATAACCTCCTGCCATCAGTTCATCCATTTCAAACATTGCTTTCTGCATACGATTGGCATAACTTGCTGCTTGCGATTGTCCTAAGGGAATATCTTTAACTTTAGAAAGTATTCCTGTAGTCTCATCTTTTAAATTTGCATTTTCTGGCAGTAACCCAGAGACTCCAGTCATTAATGCTTTAATAGATGGTGGAACATAACCTGGGACTGGTTTTTGAATAAAACCACCAGTTCCAGGATCATATTCACTTTTCCATACTGGTTTTTGTAATTCTTCATATGCAGCAATTGCTTCTGGAGATTCTAAAGTAAGCCCATCTCTCCCCTGTGAAGCTTTTAAAATTAAAGAAATTGCCTTTCCTCTATTCCCTCCAAGACCGGAAGTAGTTTTTGCTAGTGATGCACCAGTATGGTATCCACCTGCAGAGTCTTTCTGGACAACTATCTTTTGTCCTCCCCCCAGATCTAATACATAAGGCTCTCCTTTAGTAACTTTTGCAAGTTGAGAATTGAGATTTGTTGCTGCCTGGTATGCACCTTTAATATCACCAGACTGAGCTTGTGCCATAAGTACAGGAATCCTCTTTTGTATGCCTGGAATATTTGTTTTTTGCAGAGTCTCCAAGAGGTTTGGTAACCCGGTAATCATTGATTTTCTCAGGTCCTTTTCTCTTGTAAATTCTTCATGGTCCCTCTTGGCTTGTTGGTTCTGAATCAACTGGTCTTCCAGTGCATTTGCCTGGGTATAGAAATCACTCCTCTGATCCTGTAAATCCCGATGACCCTGACCAAATGCCTGGGCACCCAACAGTCCACCTCTACCAACTGCATCCCAATCTATGCCTCCACCACCTCTCCATTTAGATGGTTTACTACTCATCATACCAAACCCACCTGCCATCAGACCCATTGCAAGTGGTGATGGACCAGAGGCCCAGGGTTCTCTAACCCTCTCACCCTGTTTATTAGTCATCATTGCATAATCTGGATATAGTTCAAATGCCATTAGTTTATCTCCATCTAGTAGGTCCACCAGTTATACGAGCACCAAGATCCATAATACCTTTATAACCCTGAAGCCTTCTATTCCTCCTGTAAATTGAATCATTACCCTCTGGTGTTTTTTCCCATTTCCCCCCTTTATTTGTTGGAGTAACTTCTGAACTTAAAAGTCCTGAAGGACTACCTCCATGAAATGACATAGGAGCATTGAAATTTGGATCTGATCTATCTGAATATCTTATTTTATCATCCATCATAGGTTCATTTGCACTAGCAAATCTAGGTGCATCCCAAAATCCTGGACCACCAATTTGTTCCTGCATTGCTCTCATTTGTAATGGACTAGGTTCCAAATTACCAGCATAAGAATTAAATCTAGGATGATCTGTGATTGGTGTGCCTGCTATACTTGGATCATCAAAAGCCATTGGTGTGCCAGAATATGGAGACCCAAGATTACTAAAGGCACCACCAGGTGGCACCTCTGGTGGCGGACCCAGAGGATGTGGAATTGATGTTCCTGAATATTCTGGAAGATGACTTAAATCCATCATCTGGTGATTCGCATATGGATCTTGCATAAATCTAGGGCCACTTGTATCCATCATATCTTTAAAGGATGGTTGTAATTGGGGACCCATATTATCTACTAACTCATGTCCTAATACTTGTTGTGCTTGGTCCCGAGACTCAAGCAATCCTAATCCCCTGGGAAGATTTGGACCAAATTGGTTTGCCTTTAGTTGGTCCCCGATAACATCTCTCCATTCGGGGCCATACTCATTTTCTAACCATCCCAATTTTTTTATAAGTTCATCATCATCCAATAACATATTATCTCCTTATGCTGCTTGTTTATTTAATCTATACATTTGCTCCAAACTTTTCTCTGCCATTTCTGGGATCATGGTATTTACTGGTATTCCTTCAATCCTGTAACCACCTGTTGTAGTAATAATATCATAACTTTTTTCTACACCCATATAGAAAACAACATTGGTTACTTTACGACTACCAATTTTATCATTAAGTATATAATTTCTTGCTCTCTTATTATTAATCATATGGTCATGTGAACAATTAACTTTACTACCATTATCAAATGTAATTGTAACAAATTTAGCATTTGGTGTTTGTTTGTACTGGTGGATTTGTTGGACCTCAGTTTCCCTACCATCCATTCCAATTACTAAATCACCTGCTTCTATTTTCTCAATTGGGACTTTATCACCATCTGCCATATCTATTGTTGTCCCTTTTGGAATACAAGTTCCTCCTCCACCGGCGGTAGCCATTTTATATGTTCCATATGCTTGAATACCAGTCCCAATTAGATTCTGCAAGTCAGATGGACCTGAACCAGTTTCTGTTTGTTGAGTCTGTTGTTGCCATGGTGTACCACTTACACTTGCCATGTAATTGTTCATCATATTAGGTTTCCAATTCTGGAATCGATTAAATTCACCATAATCAAACATACCTCTCCTGTTCCGTTGATCCTGTTGATTCAATCCATACTGACCAAATTGATTTGCCATATTCATCTGATTATTAATATCACCGGATGCTGCATTCATTCTCATATTACCAAATCCTAGATTGGCTTGGTTGTTGGCATTGGCAATTGCAATTTCTCTATTTTGATCCTGTCCCATCCAATTCATACCTTTATCATAGGCATCAGCATCTATTCTTGTAGCTGCTGATAAATAATCATCCATTGCTTTTGCACCACCGACACCTTCTGCAACTCCATGTCTAGTACTACCGAATGCATTCTGTCCGGCTGCACCTGAACCTATTCTATTTTTCATCATTGCCAGGGTCTCATCATAATCCTTTTTTAAATGCCCTTTCATTGCATCCCCATATTTGGACTGGTAAGCACCTGGACCACCACTCCTGTTCAATGCACCAATTTGTTGGGGAGTTGCACCACTAAGATTTTTGTACATATCCTGATAACCACCTGGTGCTCCATAACCACTTTGCATACCAGTGAGCATATTAAATTGTTGTTGTTGAGCCGGATTAGGTCCCTGGGCATAAGGATTTGGACCACCATAAGCAGTTGGATCCATCATTCCCTTATACTGATCCTGTGCCCACTGTCCTGCAGCTTGTCCTTCTGCTGAACCAGTTGTTCCGTATGTGTCACTGGTTAAGTTTTTAGATGATCCACTTAATATATTACCTACTTGATCAAGTGCATTTTGTATCATATGTCCTCTTATGGTGCTACATAGTATGGGTTTGTGGAAGCAATTGATGGTCTTCCATCTGCATCCAATCTCTGATTTGGTCCACTTGAAAGTAATTCTGATGTTCCTAAAACACCTGCATCACTAACTGTAATTTGCCACCATTTGCCATTATCTGATTGTAGGCAAATAGAACCTGTTGTAAAAAAATTGTCCTGATCTAACTTAAAATTCTGAGCATCTGCTTTTATTAGTGTATCATTAAAAGTTGCCTGAGAAGATGAGTTGTATTCTGGAGTAACTGGAGGTAATATCATCTCCTACCTCCTGCACTTATGTCTGCCCGGATTGATCCCAGTTCCCAGTATTGGTCCCAACCACTCTCTACCCGGTAGGTAAATTGCCGGCCCTGCTCCCGGACATCTGTAAACCCATCTGCAGCCAGGTCATAGTTTTCTGATGTTGATTCAGTACCATTTGGTGAGTAGGATGTTTTGAATTTAAACCTCAAACCATTATCACCTACTCCAGCAGTATCGGTTACCAGTTGTGTTATATTAGCAATATTTTCTCCATTTCCAATTTCCATTACTGTCTCAGCAAAACATAATCCGATATCATTTGTTGTATCTGTTCCAGTAACCAGTTTCCTGTCATAATCTGAAACATCTGCACTTGTTAAAGCAATTTGACTGGTTGTTCTCTTTGCACTGGATACTCCAATTTCATGTTCATAGACTTTACCATCATCTGCAATACCAATTGGATTATCAAAAACACCTGGAGACCCTTCAGCAAATGCTGTCCTGCATAGTTCTCCTATACTCCACCAACCTTCTGCATAATTGTAAGTTGCATACTTTAGAATCTCATCTGAAGTGGATGATGCATACCACCATGTTACTTCAAAAAACTCTGGATTCATTGATGCATAAATCTTGGAATCCTGAACCCGGTTGATGTCTTTAAATATATGGTCCTGGACATCACATTTTAAAGGTTGTACTGAACCCTGGTACTGGAAGAATCCCCCATGAGACATCCAGAATGCCTGGTCACCAACTGCAATCATTGACCTATTTGAGATTGCTCCACATGCATCTCCAACCTTCTTCCGTCCATACACATAAGGCATTCCAACCCAATCTACTGCATGTAGATCAGTGGAAGTCCACACCAAAATTCTGTCACCAACTGTCTTACTTGCCATGATTTCACCAGAGGAATCTATCTCAAAACTTCCAGCCTGATTTGTGGCGGTTGCTCCCCAGGTAGTATTTACTTCTGCATCGGACCACTGGATCTTCCTTTTATTTCCACCTGCACCAAATGCAAATAAGTGTCTCTGTTTTGAAACCAATATTGCAGAATTATCTATTGGTGCATTTGAAATAACTGTTGCTATTGTACCAGTTGGATCTGATGTAGTTGGGTCCCATTCAAATATTCTACCATCTGCTGTACTCATTCCAACTAGGTTTTCACCCCAGAGATCAAAAATCCATGATGAAGCTTCCAGAACCAGAGATGACGTTTTAGCATTTTCATTACCATACCTCCTGGTTCTTTTTATTGTTACAGTTTCTCCATCAGATGGATTTGTTCTTGTTGTTAATGTATCTGATCCATAAACTGCAGAACCATTTGTTGGACCAACTGTCATTTGATTCTTAATAGAACCTACTGTAACAGTTGCAGTATTTGCTGTGCTACCGGGATCTGTTATAACAATTGTATTACTGGCTGCATATCCAGATCCTATTGTTGTGATGGTTACTGTAGGATTCCCAGATCCATCTGTTGTAATTGAAAATTTTATTCCTGTACCTGACCCAGAGGTACTGGTTTGAGAAACATTTGTATGTGACTGGCTTGCTTGCCATGCACCAGATGGAGTTGGTGTAGTATCTGATAATCCTGCAACTCCTGCAGTTACAGCAGTAACAACCCTATGTGAAAGAGGGTATGTTTTATTATTTGCAGTAACACTCCCGGTTATTTCAATTTCATCTTTAACTGCAAATGGTAGTGGACCAACTGGAGTTGATGTTGCATCCGTAAATGCTGTTGATGTACTTGTAATTACTGAACCACTTGCAGTAAAGCTAATATCAGTTCCTGTTACAGTTGCCCTGGTTACAACTCCACCAAAATCACCTGTACCAAACCCAACACCAATCTCTCCATCTGAATTACCTACAACAAGACCAGATGGTGTTATATCTGATGCAGTTCCAGACAGGGAAGTAAAGATATAAAGCTTTTCATTAGTTCCAATTGCCAACCATCTTGCACCATTAAAATCTCTCCAGGTTATCATTGCCCTACCAATACCAGTAATTGGAGTACCGATTACTTCGTTCCAACCACCCAGAGGCTGCAGTCTACCATCTTTCCACCTTACTAGGTTACAGTCAGACCACCTGCCTTTTGCCTGGTATGCAGTACCATTTTTAAAAACCCCAGGAGGTGGTTGGAAGGGGATTAGTTTACCCATTCTTTTTCCTCACTTTTACAATATAACATCTGTATCCTGGAATCCTGTAAGTCATTAAAGTTATCACTTCATATTTTCTGGATGTGAGACTGGTGTACATTGCAAACCCTGATTAAGTTTAACCCCATTTCTCTTGTCTCATTATCACTCAGGTTATTAATGTGTTTCTGAGAATGTGCCATCCTCATTTCATCCACATAACAATCACACATCTGGCTCATCAGGGGTAATGGTGTATAAGGTGCTTTCATCCGAAAATTCTGGAAACAAAATTGCCACATTCCCCTGAGATTTTCCGTTGGATAATCTCCATGAAATTTGGGTTTCATCTGAGGTGTTTTGTTGCACCCTAAAATCAGGAGTGAAAACACAATCAAGATCAGAATCTTCCAGTTCAAAAATAATCTCCATTTACGCATAACTCCACAAATTTGCTTTACCTGACTTTCTTGGTTTTGTATCCACATGAACGAAACGACTCTTCCCCTTCTGAGCTATTCCAACTGAGAATCCCATCTCAATAGCTTTCTGAATTACAACTCTTGCCTGGTCTCTCTCTACTCTTAAATCAGCAGCTTGTGCTCCCTCTCCAGAATCCAGATGACCACTGGTAGGGTGTCCACCACAATCGATATTCTTTTTTTCACAACGATACCCTGAATTAATATGAAGGGGAAAATTACAGGCATCCCTCAGTTGCTGAAGCCTCATCATAAAGTCTTCATTCATGTCAGAAACCCCACCACAATGAGGACAGTTCTGACAAGCCATTTCATCAAAAGTAAAACTCCGAATTGGGTTTTTAAAATTCCACATAGTTATCCATACTAAAAGTATTTTACAAAATGTCCTACGCAATAAAATAGTACCTTTTCGGTGCTATTTACTTAGACTTCTCAATCGACTTATCCAGCAATATCACATATTGGTCATATACTGAGTTATCGATTTCTGTAGCAGTACTGTCCACCAATTTTTTCAACAGGATCTTCACCACATGAAGCATCAGCTTTTGACTGATCATACTGACACATAGAGTCGATACAGTTGATGATATGACTGGTGCGAGTAGTCCTATGAATGGCATTTTAACACTCCTTATTTATAAAAGGTTTAAAAGTTTCAACGCACTGCCAAATAGAATACTCACTTTGGTAAGTGTCAACCCAATGACCAAGACCAGGTGAGATTGGTGTGCTTGAACATCCTGTCAGAAAAATGATTACTAGGAATAGTCTGATGCTACCCCTTCCGACTTGCGTTCAACATTTCTATCTGTTTAGACTGTTCTATTTCTCTTTCAATATTTTCCAGTCTTGCTGAGACTGAAGCCATGTGACCAGAGCATTCTGCACTAATTGCCACAAACTTATCTATATTCTCTTTCTGCATTGCTCTGTTAACTTTATCAGTCCGAAAGGTCCATACTCCAAGACAGACAATTATTGCTCCTGCAAAACCCTGCTTGAGGATAAGGTTAATAACATCATCAATTGCAGTATTTACATTACTCTTTTCCTGAACCAGGTGAGGTGAAGGTCTGCTCTGTTCATAGTACATGTCAGGAGGTTCTGCTTTTGCCTGGACCACAAAAAAGAAAAGACTACCTATGATTAGACCCAAAAAAACAGTTATGATGTTGTCAATCATTTTTTGCATTTAAAGACTCTTGTATTTCAGTTAACTGATACTGAACTAGCTTCATATCTGCTTTTAAATCTGAGACAGAAATTAGTGTCCATCCTAAGATTGAAACTATGAGGCCAAATGCGAAAAGGATTGGTGTATTCATGGTTTCGGATATTTTAGTTTCACTTCTGCCCTTTTAGCATCAATTGCTTCCCGGTCATTTTCGTCATACAATGCCACAATCAATTCTTGCTGTGAAGGATACTCAGCTTTCCTATCCCTGACATATTGTTTTGCATTATATTTCTGGTGAAAATCAGCTACAGCAGAATCAAACTCTTCCTCTGTTGGTTTTGGAGTTGAATCCTTCCAAACTAATGAATCATAGGTTTCACCAACCATAAACACACTATCTGGGCGAATAGCCAAGACAGCAAGATATACTTTTTTGTCGAGTTCCTCTAAAGGTAAACTATAATTTATAGCCATTTTTATACAATATTAGGGTTAGTATAATCATACCTTCTTAATGCTCCTTGAAATCTATAAGCAGCATCAGTTCGTACCCATATTTGAGTATTATCAATTAAATCTACTTGGACATAATGCCAATCATAAATATAACCAATATCATCCTCCCTTTTTTCAAATCCTACTGTAATTCTACCAAAGTTGTTTTTTGAAGGCATTGTATAAATATCACTTTTTGTTTTCTGGGTAATATGTGCTCCGCTCCCATCTACTTCCCATGTATCTGTTGCAAGATACATCCGATAACTTGTTGGAGGTAGAACCTCTACAAGAGAAATGTTACATCCATGTGTTGCATCACAAGTGTTTTCAGCAAAAATATTTTTAGTTACGGGAAGACATACATTATCCTGTTGATAGAATTCTTCAAAAGTTCCACCACTTTCTACATAAACAGCACCAACATATTTACCATAGGTGTATCCTGAGATATTTGTTTTATCAACTCCTTTGGTGTCTCCAGCAGTACCATCGTTAGTAGTAGAAATCCAGTTATGTGCTAGAGATGCGACACAAGAAACAGCAGAACCATTATAAATTACATACAAGTGGTAGAATGTTGAAACAGCAAAACTGCCTGTATCTAATCCCAATACTCCATTTGATCCACCACCAGCAGAATCATTGTCTTGATTTAGTGTAAGATTACAAGCACTACTTGCGACTCCAGTTCCTAAGATAACAAAATGATTAGATGAATCAAAAAGAGTCAAAAAACCAGCATCAATATCAATAGTAGTAGTGGAGGGTCTGGTTATAATTACATTATAATTTCTTGCAACAGATGTTGCATCCAATCCAGACCCACCTGTTACTCCTGCCCCTAAAACTCCATAAGAATCACCTAAGTCTGCATTGTCTCTAGCTCTGCTCATGTGTTACTCCTCATGATTATTTAATAATTCAATAGTATCAAAAATAATTGCTTCTCCTCCATCGACTAAAGTTTGTACTTCAGCTATTGGAGTTTTAATTTGACTCCATGCTGAATCGGATGATGAAATAACTTCAATTAAAAGATCATCATTATATTTGTAAAATAATCTCATAATTTTTTATTTAATGTGTAGTTCCAACATCATAAAGAGTGAGTTAATTTGATTATAGACCATTCCATTGATACAGTTCCACCAGCTTGATGTTTAAGTTGAATTGAATCACCACTCATTTGGACAAACATAGCATTAGAGTAGATAGCACTACCAACATGCGAACCACCACCACTAGCAGACATAATAAGTTCCATTTTTTGCGCTCCTTCTGTTGCACAAGTTCCAAAAACTAACCATGCTCCATCTTCAGTCCCCCCAAGAGTATAAATTGTTGTGTATGTGTCATTTGCCGCACTAACTGCTCCTTTTGCAACATCTATAGTTTGCCCAATAACCTTTGACTTACTGTCAGTTGTTCCTACTAATCCACTCATGTCATTCTCCTAGCTCCAGTCCTGTACAATATAACTAATATAACACATAACCTCAGTTGCTGCGTGAGTCCTAATATGGAAAACATCTCCAGCCTGAAAAACTATAGAATCATTAAAAATAAAGGTTCCATCACTAGGAAGAGATACAAGAGACACTAAATATTGGCTATCAATCTTTAATGAAATAGAATTAGTTGCTACACTAGCAGTTTCTGTTACAGTTACTGAAAGAAGTGTAATAATTTCATTAGCTCCAGCAGTTAATGTAGTATGAGTTGCAGCAGAACTATAAGTAACTCCCAAACCTTTTAAAACCTCTGTTCCTGATCCACTTGGTATTGCCACTTTAGACCTCCTATAAAATTTTGAATAATATCAAGAGCTTAAAGCTAATGATGCTGTTATATGTGATTGATATGCAGAACCTTTTTGTGCAATCTTTGAATTTGTATCTGTTTCCAAACCACCATTTGCTGTGATTAATCCAGTTGCAGTAGTCGTTGAACTGTTAGTTACTGTACCAGAATGTATAACTGCTCCTGAAAATGTACCCCCTGTAGCAGGTACTGAGTCACTTACACTGAAGGTGTGGTTTGCTTCAACTGTGACAACATCACTTGCCGAAAGTGCAGCAAGACCTGTTATTGTACTCCCTGTAGTTGCCTGAAAATCCTTCCCAGATCCTTCAACTAATAAAACCCCATTTAACCAGACCTTGACCCACCCCACAGTGTAATTGATTGACCGGGAATCGTCTGAGGCAGTTACAGAGGTTTCACTACCACTTGCAGTAAAAACGTAAGTCTCACTTCTTCCTGATCGTAAGTCATTTCCAATGTACATTATTTATCCTTTAGGAAATCGGGTTTTTACTGCTTCACAGGATTCTTGGTGAGTTTTTGTTCCGTCCCTCATATCTCTCATCAACATATCTAGCTGATTTCCGACAGAATCATAGGCAGATGCTCTGTTTCTTGCATATTCTAAAGCATCAAAATCACTCTGCTGTTTTGCAAGAGCATCAGTTAATGATTTTTCAGTAGGAAGTGAATGAGGATTGTTAATTATTTCTCCACCCACTCCCATTTTTTCGGTTAAGATCAGATTTGCATAAACTTTATTTTTTGAATCTGACCACCCGAACCACTGTCCAGTATGTAATTGACAAAGAACATCTTCAATATGGTCAAATTTTCCATTAATATCCACTAAGTATCTCCTAATCTAATAAACGTTATCGAGCATCTAGCACTTGTCCCACTTCCGTAAGAGATTATTGAAGTATTTACGACATCCACTGAAAATCTGCAGTTATAATCACTCACATCTATTACATCAAAAATATATTGGCAACCAGCATGAGAGAATTGTGTTCCAGAGCCAGTATTACTAATGCCATTTGAACCAAAAGCAACTTCTGCATAAGATCCACCGTCCTTAGAAACTTCGATTCCTATCCCACAACTACGATCTGTGGATGTTAATATATAAAACATCCACGAAGTGGTAATAGACCAGATTCCTGAAGCAGGAAACGTAAAAAGCCCGTCCACTTCTGTCATTACAGCACCTAATGCAGTCCCAATTTGTGCTAGATTATCAACAATAGGTGCTGCATCTCCTGTCAGATTTGAAGTTAAATGCCACTCACTGGCGTGTGTAATTCCAATATTTGAAGCATTTAATCCCGATCCTCCTGTAACTCCCACAGGTAAGACTCCTGACAAATTAGTTACTACTCCCGCCGAGGGTGTACCCAGATTTGGTGTAACTAATGTAACTGAATCTGCAAGTTCTGAAGTGCCTACAGAATCAGGTGCTAAATCTGCTGCTACAATTATTCCGTCAGCAATATCTGCACTTGATAAAGTTGCGTTTGAGGGTGGTCTTCCAACGTATCCCATTAAGTGATCTCCAATAGACTCATTACAACATCAACAGAACTTGCTGCAGTAGATTTTACTTTAATAAGGTCTGAAGGTTCCATAACTACTTTCTGATCACCACCAACTAAAACAACTGTTGATCCCGAAGGCACAGGGCAGTTTTTCACGATATAGAAATCATTAGATCCGTCATTCAGGGTTGCATCTACATCAACTGCTGAACTTGTAGTATTAGATACAGATAATCCAATAACTGTAGTTTTTGTTGAACCTGCTACAGTATATGAATCTATCTGTGTTAATGATGTTCCGATATTACGTTCTGTTTTCCTTAAGAATGTGTTTGCCATTTTTTATCCTATTAACGGGGTGAGTACAAGACCGAGTGCAATGCTCATCGCAATTGCCGAGCCTGCAACATCAAAACTTGTACTAAGATCTTCCCAAGTCATATCACCAGTTGCAGCAGACCTAGCAGTTAAAACATATCCGTTGGTTGGTGCATTGCTAACTTGTAATTTTGCTTCATTAATAGCCTGATCTGCAATATATGTCTGAGCTACTGCTGTTCCATTCCAGGTTCCAGTTCCAATTGTTCCAACTGAAGTAATTTGAGTCTGGGCTGCATCAACATTCAGGGTGTTTGTTGAAAGGGTTAATCCAGTTCCTCCTACCAAAGCAGTTTTACTCACAGCAATAGCAGCATCACTTTTTACATCTGCATCTATTATTACTCCTGCAGCAATGGCAGTAGCATTACCAGTTGAAGTTATATCACCAGTTAAATTTGCATTAGTCACAACTGTTGCAGCATTACCAACACTGGTCACTCCACCTGTTAGATTTGCATTAGTTATGACAGTTGCTGCATTACCAGAACTTGTAACCCCACCTGTTAAGTTGGCATTTGTTGTTACTGTAGCAGCAAGTGTTGCATTTCCTGCAGTCAGATTTGCTGCAGTTCCAGTTGCATTTGTCATAACACCAGATGCTGGGGTACCCAGTGCAGGAGTAGTCAGGGTAGGTGCAGTAAGTGTTTTATTAGTTAGAGTCTGTGATCCAGTTAATGTTGCAACTGTAGAGTCAATTGCAACTGAGACTTCATTGCCTGAACCAGTTGTGTCAATACCAGTGCCTCCTGCTATATCTAATGTCTCACTGTCTAAATCAATAGATAATGCACCACCTGAATCCCCTTGAAAATCTAAATCTGATGCAGTGACTTGGGCATCAACATATGCTTTGATAGATTCAGATGATGATATAGTAGTTGCAGATACACCACTCATTGTGTCACTATCCAGAATTGCAGATCCACTTACACCAGTATTAAGAACTGGACTTGGGATAGTAACTGCACCTGTAAAAGTTCCACCTGTTTTTGCAACTATTGCATCATCAAGTGACTGGATTGCATCGTTTAGGGTTGTACCCCAGGTACCCCGGCTCGATTCTGCAGCAGGTTCTGGTAGTGTAATATCTAAGTTTGTTGTTGGATTAGCCATTAATATTTATCTGGTGTATATAATTTTATTTTTACTTGACCAATATTTTGTGATGCCCAACCATTACCTTCGGATGCAAATACATAACCTACATTCCCACCCCCTCCTCTAGCTAGAATACCATCACTCTGAACCACACTGATTGCACCACTACCAGTAGAAATACTATTAGATGCTTGTCCACTTTCTGCATATGCTCCATTTGCTCCTGTAACTGTAAAACCCCGGTGAGATCCTGTAACACATGTACTAACAGATATAGTTGCTCCTGGACCACCTCTGCCACCTCCTGCCCATAATTGGGCTTTTGAAGTTCCAGATGAATTTCTAATATTACATTGTGTCATAAAACCATTATTCCCACTTCCTGCCGAATATGTCCCAGGAGTAGGATAAGAAGCAGTAAATGCAATAGGTTTATATACAGGCAATGAATATCCTGATCCAGCCGATCCATTAGCAGGACCATCACTATATCCACCCCAACTAACATAATCACCATCATATACCCGATGGATACAAGTGATTGCCCCAGCAAGTCCTCCGTAACCACCTATATTGACACTTGTTGCTGTTGTATAACTAACATTGCCACCAGAACATGTCCAATGCTCTGGAGCATTAGTCCCTCCACCTCCACCTCCTGCCTGACCTTCTACATATATCTGAATATAGGCTATTCCCTGACCTGTTGGAATAGTATAAGTTCCGCTTTCATCTTCTCCAAGATTCTGTTCCAGAACATATGAACCTAAATTATATTCAGTGTATGGAGTTGTATGTGAAAGTCTCCATGATCCTCCATGTTTAATATGAACTTCTCTAACTGTCTTCCAAGTACCACTAACATTAACAAAAGGTTGATCAACAGTCCTCCATGAACCACTCTCTTTTATGTGCAATGTCATAATTAGTATTTATAATGAATATCACCATCACTACCATCACTTGGATCACCTGTACTTACAGTCCTGTCATTTTTTGCATTTGATCCAATTGTATAACCTGTCATTGAAATTGTTGTTCCAGCAACAGAAAGTGATGTAATACCAGAAATAGTACCTGCTGATATTGCTGCTGTATCTGCAACAAGAGCATCTATATTTGCAGTTCCATCAATATGAAGATCTTGCCACTCTGCTCCTGCTCCACCCAAGTCATAAGTACCATCTGCACTTGGAAGAATATCTGTTACAACTTTGGCAGTAAAAGTTACTGTATTTGCATTAGTTGCTCCAAGTGTTACATCTCCATTTGCAACAAGTGCATCAGTTGTATCTGTCCCTGGAACTCCAACTCCACCTGCAATTCTGGTGGCAGCACTTAAATTAGTGAGTGGAGCACAAACAATTGGACCAGAATTTATGTGGACTGGTTCGATAACTTTTGCAATTGTAATAGTGGAAGAATCATCATCAACAAGCGTTGTTTCAACTGTAATTGAATCGGCAGAAGTTTTAGATTTAACTGTATGAATAACAGGTGCAGCAGCAGTTCCATTTTCTGCCTCAGATGAACCTGAAACCCGAACCTTATCTCCAACAACTATATTTTGAAAATATTTCAAGTTGGCAGAAGTGGAAATGGTACCATCTGAACCCGATGCAGCCAGATCAATTGCAGCAGATGTTATTCCAGACATTATCTGATCTTCAATCCCTTTTCCTAATGCTGTATCAGTGTCATCTAGTGTAGTATGGAGATTATTTCCCCATGACTGATTATCTCCACCTATCTCTGATTTAATCAGGTTATAATTTGAAGTGAATGTATTTGCCATTTATGCCTCTGTCCATGTTGTAGTGTCAGTAGTATCTTCTGACCAGGTTACTGTTGTTGTTGTTTCTTCTGTAAATACTGCAGACCCATAGTAGAAACTACCAAATATTAAAGACCCATATAATCTTTGACCTATTGGTTCTTCTGCCCAGGTTTCGTTCATGTGTAAACGTATTTCGGTCTCATATTCAATGTTCCACCAGAATATCTACTTTTATCATCTGATGCCTGAAGTTCCTGCATTGATCTTGCCAATAATCCATCCCAAATTTGTGCAGAATCTGGGTCCATAATATAGGGTGAAGCTTGCATTAATGTGGCATAAAGATAAACATCTGGATTCGACAAAAGGAGATGGTTGTTACCAGAATCTGCCAATGCTGCCAGAGCAGGAATATCTTGATAATAATTTAGCTGAAGTGTGTAAGTTGCATCTGGGGTTGGTAATAGCTGGATTGAATCACCTTCTATTGTGTAATAACTTGGTTTTCCAGTTTTGTTGTTTTGCTGTTCCCGATAGTCATCAGATCTGTCTGATGTAATATAAATCAATCGTTTTGGGGGTGATGTTGAAGTCAGTTCAATATTCAACATCTCCAGGAAGTCAGTTGGTAAACTGACATATTGACCTGCAACTGATGCAGTACTCCTCACCAACATCTCCCTGGTTCTCAGATTACGATTGAAGGATGCTTCTGCCAGTGCAATAAATTCTGGTATCCTGGAAGTTAGATCAGATCTATTCATCCAATTTGCTACTGCAGTGTGTAGTTCTGCTTTTGTTGAAATTGCCATTTAGGACAATCTCCCCTCAACGGTTTTGAATACTTTATTTTCTGGCTTATCCAACCATTTCAGGATTGCTTGTGAATCACCCATGATTCCATCTCTGATAAGTTTTGCTGCTAATACTGGGGGGATTTCTGCAATGTGCCTGTCTTCTGCTTTTCGGTCAACAGGCTGCTCTCTGAGGTATTTGGTGTAGTCTAAAGTTGGTTGGACATTCTGCTTCTTAGTAACATGAAATTTACCAGTTCCATCTTCTGTATGGACTGCAGTCTCAACTCCATTTACTGTTCCTAAATTCGTTGTTGCTTTTGGCACATTTATCCATTCTCTCTCTCCAGAAAAATTGGTTGGTACCCCTCCCGGAGGAGGGGTAGTTTTAGGTTAAATCAGGTTAATAATCACCCACCACAATCTGCAACCAGACCATGTGCAAGTTCATTGTCAACCTGGAGTCCACCTTCCCAAATTATGTATTTGCCCTGGGCATCACCTGTTCGGCCTATGTCCTGGGTCTCAAATGCTCTGAGTTGAGCAATCTTCACATATTCTGGGTTAAGGATTAACACATCCTTCTCGCCTCTTATGAAACGATCAGCTTGGATTGCATAAACGCCAAAATCACCCGAATAGAGTGATACATTAGCATTCACTTCATCTTTTGCTCCAGGAAGTGCTACAACCTGAGTTGCGGATGCCCTACCTGCAAAACCAGATGCGATCTGCTTATTTGCTGCAGACATGATGATTTCTGTTGGTTGATCTCCAGAGGAGTCAAAACAGAGTTTCATAACTGCTTTCATCAATGCTTCCGTAAAAGCTCTTGCAGTTCCATCGGTCCGGGCATGACTTCCTACAGCAGCCTGGGCTGCAGTTGGATTTGCACCAGCACCACCACCTTTTGAGATGTTGGTTGACAGTTTTGCCAGGATACCTGCAGTTGTTCTTGCAGTACCTGCTGCACCTGTATTTTTTACAGAGTTGCCTAACATGAGTTTTTCAACATCACGTTTTAGTGCACGACTCATAATACTGAGTTGATGTGCCATTGCATCGGCTACCCCTGCACGATTTATTGCAGCCTCAGTACCTGTTACTGCAGCACTTCTGTAGAGGATCTGACACTGGTTACTGTTCCGAACTGTATTGTTCGATGCAGCAGCAGCAATCGTATCACCTTCCAGTTGTGCAGTTGTCGATACTGCTGGGAGACTTTCCGTAGAATGTTCGAAAAGAGTATTGCTTACTGACCTCTTACCTGCCATTGAGACAAAAGGAGTTTCTTCCGGGGATATATTATAAATCACATCCGAAAGATCTTCCCTGTTCCCTACAGAGGTATATGTGTCAAAAGCATTCGTCACTTTTGCCATATTGTCCTTTTATATTAGTATGTTATAGTTTACAACAGTTGTTTGAAAACTTCGGCTGCATCAGACATTTTGCCTGTTTTAGCTAACCGAATTTTAGCCTTATGAACTGAAGTCTGCTTCCTGGGTTGCTCCGGTGCAGAACCTGGTGAAACAGATCGAATTGCTGGTGCTATCGGTTTAAGTTTTACCTTACCTTTACCCTTTAGTCCACTTGCAATCATTCCATGCCTAAGAGCTTGTACTGCCCTAGCATCATACACTTGAGAAACCTCTTCTACAGAATAGCCTAATGTATTAACGGCATAGTCTCTGATCTGAGCTTTCTCTTGTTGCATCACCTTTGGATCTTGCCACTCCGGGATTGCATCCATCAGAGTCTGGTGTTGCTGGGACAAATGAACTTTCATCTGTTCCTGCTGTTCCTGTTGCTGTTGCTGTTGCATTTGAAAATGCTGTTGCTGTAGCTCCAGGTTTTGCTCTTTCTGTGAACGAAAGTTCTCTTTCTGTTTCATCCACTCCAGAGGATCTGCTTCATACAACTGATCCCAGTCAGGTTCTACTGGTTGTTGAGATT
>VTLG01003508.1_pt1 | contig 37282 bp, 58 predicted proteins | sample 4694571 | NCBI WGS metagenome assembly VTLG01 (sample SAMN12604809, study PRJNA352737) | marine metagenome | biome: ENVO:00000447; feature: ENVO:00000209|ENVO:00000569|ENVO:01000036; material: ENVO:00002151; isolation source: viral sequences binned using virsorter ...
ATGCTGAATATGCAACTTATGGTGCTAAAGCAGATTTTTTAAGTAATGGATTTCAAATTGTAAGTACAGATAATTCTACAAATGCTTCAGGTGGTAATTTTGTTTATATGGCTTTTGCAACTGATCCTGACACTCAAGCACCAACACTTGCAGATAGTTTTAGTGTAGAAACTTATACTGGTACTGGTGGTAGTCGTTCAGTAACAGGGGTAGGATTTAAACCTGACCTAATATGGATGAAAAGAAGAAATACTGCTCAAGAACACGCATTAGTAGATGCAGTTAGAGGTGTTCAAAAACATCTAAACTCAGATTTAAACGCAGCTGAATCAACTGAAACAAATGGGGTAAGCTCTTTTGATAGTGATGGATTTACAGTAGGTGCAAATGGTTTAATGAATAACACAAGCGATACTTATGTTGCTTGGGCTTGGAAAGCGAATGATGATGTGCCGACTTCTTATGGAGGACCTGCAACTGCAATATATAAAATGGAAGATAATGTTAATAATGTAGGTGGAGGTTTTAATGCAAGTGCAACGGCAATTACATATTCATCAGGAAAATTTAATAAAGCAGCAGATTTTACAGGAGGTAATTCACAAGGGGGAAGTCAAATATCTGTTAGTAATGATGTTTTAGGTGAATCAAATTCAATATTTTCTATATCGTTATGGGTAAAGTGTGATAATAGTGCAGGGGAAGTTCCATTGTTCGGTAATGGTGGTACAGTAGGAGGAACATCAGGTGTTGCTTTATATTTACTTAATGGTAGTTTAAGTTTAACTTTTAGGACTAATCCAAGTCAAGAATTTTACGAAAGCATAATTTCATTAAATGATAATAATTGGCATCACGTTGTAATGACTTATGGTAATGGACCTTTTCACCTTTACGTAGATAATGTTTTGGTTAAAAGTGGTCAATCATCATATTACCTTAACAACACAACTCCATCTTATGATTTATTTTTTGGTAATAGGTGGAATAGAAACGACAACAATGCTGTTTTAAATGGTCAATTAGATCAAATAAGAATTTATGATGGTGTTATAAATGCTACTGATGTAGATGTTTTATATAACGAAACTGCATCTGATAATGATGATTTATTTCTTGGAGGACCACCTGAAACTACAATTAGTGTAAATGCTAATGCAGGATTCTCTATTGTTAAATTTACAACACCTAATACACCTGGATCTGAAACAAGAATACCTCACGGTCTTTCTTCAGCTCCTGATATGATAATTTTAAAGAGAACAGATGGAGTGGAAGATTGGTATGTGTATCATACATCTATGGGACTATCAGAATTTATGAGGTTAAATACAACTGCAGCAAAGGCAACTGCAACTAATATGTTTAATACAGTAAATGCAACAGTATTTAATCCAAGTTGGACCTTAACAGGAAATCAACAAGCTATTGCTTATTGTTTCCACGATGTAACGGGATATAGTAAGTTTGGTGGTTATACTGGAAGTGGAAGTGCAGGTAATGCACAAGATGTAGGCTTCCAACCTGATTTGCTTATGTTTAGAAGATATAATAATTCTGATGATTGGGTAATGGTTGACACGAGAAGAGGTGAAGATAAATACCTATTAGGAGACACTAATGGTTCAGAACAAAGTTTAGATATATTAGATTTTACTTCTACTGGTTGGACATTTAAAGGAAGTAGTATGAATAACAGTAGTGATAATTATTTATATGCAGCATTTAAAATAAATTAAAATAATTAAGATATGGCAGATTTAGATATAGATGATATAAAAAAGAAAAAGGTAAATATTTCAATAGAAAACCTAATTATGATAGCTGTTGGAATTTTTACACTTGTAGGTATGTGGTTTGCACTTCAAGGCGATATTGAAGAAGCAAAGAAACTACCTGAACCAGAGGTTTCAAGAACGGAGTATGATCTGAAAGATCAATTAATTAGAGAAACTATTATGTCAACACAAGAAAAAGTGGAAGATAATGGGGATAAGTTAAAAGAGATTGATGATAAATTATATGAAATAATAAAGAAATGAAAAACTTAATATTATCATTGTTTTTGATGTTTAGTGGGTTGTTATACTCCCAAGACATTACACTTGTTCATTTTAATTATAAATGGAACTCTAGCAATACATATAAAGGTCTTGATAGATTAAGAAACGCAAAAATACAATATGCTTATGTTGAGGATCAATCTGATGCTTTAAAGGGATCAATTAAAAGTGTTCCAACAATAATGATATACAAAAATGGTAAACCAGTAGGAAAGTTTGAAGCAGGTTTACAAATGAAGATTCTAGTAAGACTAGAGGATATACAAGAGGAGATTAATAAACACAATGAATAATTTTGAGCCAACAATACTAGGAGTATTAGTATTTGCTATGTCAGTAGCAGAGATAAATGATGTACTTCAAGTTGTGCTTTTAGTTATGACGATAGTTTATACAGGTTATAAAATTTTAGAATTAATAGATAAAAGAAAATAGTTATGGTAAGAATATTAAGATGGTTAGCTAACAAGCTAGAAAAATTTAACAACTACATATCAACTAAATGGAACAATTGGTTGAAGAAGATAAAGATGTAATAAGTGGATCGTATAAGTAAACATATATCTTATAATGAAGCTATTAAATCAAACACAGCTCTCAGATTAAACATAGACAACTCACCAAGCGAATATCATACAACAAATATGGTTGGTATTGCTACAAATATATTTGAACCTTTAAGAGAATGGGTTGGTGGTGCAATAAAAATAAACTCTATGTTCAGATCTGAGGAATTAAATAAAGCAATAGGTGGTAGTTCAAAATCACAACATTGTCAAGGAAGAGCAATTGACTTAGATGATACATTTGGTCATAAAACTAACGCACAAATGTTTCAATATATTAAGGATAACCTAGATTTTGACCAACTAATATGGGAGTTTGGTGATGAAAACAATCCAGATTGGGTTCACGTTTCTTATGTTAGTGAGAATGAAAATAGGGGAAGATGCTTAAAGGCATATAAAGAAAATGGTAAAACAACTTATAGTGTGATATGATAACATCATTAAACGCAATAAGTTCTTAAACATAGTAGGTTAATATGAAATTTATACAAAAGTTATTTAAAAAGATAGAAGATCTTTTGTATGAAAAATATCCACATTTAACAAAACATATGAAAAAGAAATGAGTAAAAAGAAATTGAAAGATACAGCTGTTGGTAAATTTTTAAGTGGAGCTGGATCTGAAATAATAGGTTCGTTGGGAAATGTACTCCCAGATAAAGGGGTTTTTGGTGTAGTTAAAAACCTTATTAAGAAAGATCCTGATCTACCTTTAGAAGATAAAGAAAGAGCATTAGCATTATTACAGCAAGATACAATAGAAATGGAAGAAGTATCTAAACGCTGGGCGAGTGATATGCAGTCGGATTCGTGGTTGTCTAAAAACACAAGACCACTCGCTTTAATATTTTTAACTATTTCTATGGTATTATTAATATTTGTTGATTCAATGGGGGTAAATTTTGATGTTGATAGTGGATGGGTAGATCTTTTAAAGTCACTGCTTATTACAGTCTATGTAGCATATTTCGGTTCCAGGGGTGCTGAGAAGTTTAAAACTATTAGCAAGTAGTGGCAAGGGTAAAAAGACCAAAAGTATTTATTTATATCCCACCAAGAAGAAAAAAGCGACCTGGAGTACACTCTAAAAATGCTTCTAAAGGTCAAAATGGTTACAAAAAAAAATATAGAGGACAAGGTAAAAAAAGATAATTTATGGATATAAACCACAGAGGTTGTATTGCAGAATATAAATTTGCAAATGAGTGTATGGAAAGGGGAATTGAAGTTTCTTTTCCTTTATTACATTCTTCAATTTATGATTGTATTATTGATTATAAAGGTAAACTTTTAAAGATACAAGTAAAGTCAACTGGTAAAGATTTAGCTAAGAATAGAAGCACTGTACAAGTATCTTTTCACGGTAATTATCCAAAAGATAAAGTAGATTACTTTGCTATATATGTTGATCTTTATAAAGGGTTCTTTATTTTTAAAAACAATGGATCTCAACAAAGTATTAGGTTAAGTATGGATAATGCAAATTCTAAATACTATAATAACTTTATCTTTGACTAATTAAAAAAGAAAAGAAAGAAAAAGTAACCAAAAAGAAAGAAAAGAAAAAGTCCTGGTAGAAAAAGAAAATTCAATAGTTATCTGATCCAACAATATTTCTATTGAAGTTTGTAACTTTTTTTGTAGATTTACAACTACATTGACGCAAATATACAAAAATGGATGATATAAAAAATTTTAATGTTAGGTCAATTAACAAAGATCAAACTAAAGAGTGGTTAAGGTATAAGCATTATGCTAAAAGAATACCACCTATGAGTTATACATTTGGTTTGTTTAATGATAAAGAATTAATTGGTGTTTGTACTTATGGAACTCCTATATCTAAAGAATTGTGTAATAATGCTTGTGGCGAAAAATATAGAGATTGCGTCATTGAACTTAATAGGTTGGTTGTAGAAGACAATTTGCCAAAGAATAGTTTATCTTTTTTTGTAAGTCAAACATTTTTTTTATTACCTAAACCTAAAATCATTGTAAGTTATGCTGATACAAAACAAAATCATACAGGATATATATATCAAGCTACTAATTGGATCTACACTGGCTTAACACAAAAGAATTATGATTGGAAATTAAAAGGTACAAATAAACATAGTAGGACACTTAATGGTCAATATAATGCAGAGTATATGAGTAATCACCCTGATAGGTTTGAAAAAGTTGCTAGATCTCAAAAGCATAGATATTTTATGATTTTAGCTAGTAAGAAATTGAGGAATAATTTAATCAAAAATTTAGGTTACCCTAAACAACCCTATCCTAAAGGAGATAATAAAAGGTATGATTCTAGTTATAAAATAACAAAACAATTAAATATGTTTTAATGGAAGACTTGAGGTATTTTACATTCGATGAATTTGATTCTCCTGATTATCCAGGTAGTGGTGAAAAGTTTATGGATCGTGAATTTGTTTATTGTTTAGATGAAGCGAGAGATATTGCAGGAATACAATTTAAAATAATATCAGGTTATAGAACTCCACAAGAAAATTTAAAGTCAGGAGGTCTATCAAACTCTAGTCATCTTATTGGTAGAGCAGCTGATATACATTGTACTCACATAGGGAAAAGATTAAAAATAATTGAAGCACTTTCAATGGTTGGTTTTCAAAGGTTTGGAATAGCAAAAGATTATATTCACGTAGACAATGACGATCAAAAACCTAATTCAATTTGGTTATATTCGTAAATTTTATATATATTTGTTGTAAATTAAATTTATAATGAATATTACAGAAAAGTTATTAGCAATTCAAAGTGAACTTAAAGCACCAAAGAATCAATATAATTCTTTTGGTAAGTATAAATATAGGAGTGCAGAGGACATTCTTGAAGCTATAAAGCCACTTACAATTAAATACAAACTTACTTTAAAAATGAGTGATGAACTTAAAATGTTAGGCGATCACTTGTTTATTGAAGCAACCGCGAGGTTAGTAGATTGTGATTCTATGGAAACACAAATAGAATCATCAGCTCAAGCAGTATTAGACTTTACTGCTAAAGGGATGCAACACCCACAAAGAACAGGTGCTGCTTCATCTTATGCTAAAAAATATGCTCTTGGTAATTTGTTTCTATTAGATGACACGAAAGATTCTGATGCAACAAATACCCATAATAAAGCAGAAAAAAAAAGCATAGATAATAATAAGCCACTTTTAGAATCAAATACAAATGCTTTTGTTAAAGCTATGGAGTTTCTAAAAAATGGTGGGGAAATAGATAAAATTAGAGAGAAATATAGAGTATCTCTAGCATTAGAAAAAGAACTTTTAAATCAATAATAATATGAGTGTACTAGCAAGTATTGGTATAAAGGGTAAAGATGGTAATTATAAAAATTACACTATATCTATATCTGATTATACAAACGATTATGGACAAAATGTTTCTATGTATGAGGAACAAACCAAAGAGGAAAGAGATAACAATTCTCCAAAAAAATACATTGGCAATGGCAAAGTTTTTTGGACTGATGGTAAAGTCCAAGTTGCAGAAAAGCAAGTTGAAACCACTACAAGTGAAAAGGAAGAAGACTTACCTTTTTAACGAGTAGTTTGTTATTTTAATTAGTTTTATATAAGTGTAGGGGGGATGTAGTGTTCCCCCTTTTTTTTATGGAAGAAGTAATAATAGATAAAGAAGAATTAGAGATCCTACAACAAAAATCAATTATGTTGGAAAATATGTCAGCTTGGTTTGTAAGCTATGTATTTGATAAATACCAATACACAATTAAAGATATTACCCCTTTTTTTATTTATTGGTTTTTTATTAACAAGTTAGAAAAAGCTATAACTTTTTCATCGGAAGAACATTATGCTAATTTAAAAACAAATATATTTGCATTTAACATAGCTAATGGAAATGACAACGAAGATCTAGATGAACTTATGGATCTAATAAAACAAGAAGTTAATAATACTATAAATGCAGAAGACTCAAAAATCAAAACAAGCAATAAAGAAAAAGTTTGAGAAGATACTTGAAGAAAGTTATGTTGATGCAAATGAAATTATTAAAGAACCTCCTGTAGCATTATCAAAAGGTTTAACTCAAAGTGGCGAACACATCCCAATAGGAACTTATGGCAATTTTAGTTTTATTGCAGCAGGTCCTAAAAGTAAAAAAACATTTTTAGTAAGTTTATTAGCATCAGCCTATATGGGATCTCACGAAACATATGTAAAAGATATTCGTGGGTTTAGGGGGAATAAAAAAGTTGTTCATTATGACACGGAACAATCAAGATACCACGCACAAAAAACATTTAATAGGGTACATAGAATGTGTAAGGATGCAAGTGATTATATTCCATTTGCTTTAAGACAATATAGCCCAGAGGAAAGATTAGAGTTTATAGATTGGCATATTAATACTATTGATAATTTAGGTTTAGTTATCATTGATGGTGTTGCTGATCTACTTAATGATATAAATGATTTAGAGAAGTCCAATAAAGTTATTCATTATTTAATGAAATGGACATTAAATTTAAACATACATATCATTACTGTTATTCATAGTAATTTTTATAATTCAAAAGCAACTGGTCATTTAGGATCATTCTTAGAGAAGAAGACTGAAACTCAAATAGGATTGACGGTTGACTCAAGTAATTCAAATGTTGTTTTAGTGGAATGTAAAAGAAGTAGGGGGTTTCCATTTAAGAGTTTTTATTTTGAAGTAAGACAAAATCTCCCAATGATACTTGAAGACCTTAATAAAAAAAATAACTTTCCATTTTGATTTTAACTTTAGAATATAATATTCGACCACTAGCACACCAATCTTTTAGAATTGGTAGGAATGGAATAAAGTACAAACCAAAAAAAGTTAAAGATTATCAAAACATTATACAGATCTTAACAATAGAACAATTACCCAAAGATTTTAATATAATACCTAGTGGCTCTACAATTTTTGTAAATTACATAGAGTATATATATGCCTACCCAAAGAGTATGGCTAAATATAAAAGGGAAAAGAAGCAATTTAAGACAACCAAACCTGATTTACAAGATAACCTTAACAAAGCATTTTTCGATGCGTTAGAGGGGTTAATATATGAACAAGATCAAAATATTGTGGTTATAAATAAGATGAGTAAGTTTTATGGTGAGTTCGACAAGATAAAGGTTCAATTTGAATATATTATATGACTATACAATTTGAGTGGATTAAGGGCTTTATTATAGGTATTGATTATGTAGAAGACATAGAGATACTACCAGATGAGTTTGCTGATTTGTTGAGAATACATTTAGGCATTTTATGGATCAATATATTTTTTATAAGATGATGGAAATGTTAGCTAAATATCATCATTTGTGGGTAGCTATGGGAATATCTATTGGAATAAGGAGAGATTTAGTAGAAGATTTTGTGCAAGAAATGTATTTGCGACTTAATAAATACATAAAGAATCCAAATAAAATAATGTATAATGATAAAGAACCTAATAAGTTTTACATATATGTTACAATAAAAAATTTATGGAACACTTATCTTAAAGATAAAGCTAAACATCGTATGATGAGTATAGATGATATAGATGTTGTTTATGAACTTGTAGATAATTCAAGTAGCTTACCTGAGAAGTTTAATAAAGAGAAAGCACAAGACATTTTAATAAATAACATTCATAGCGAAGTAGATAATTGGGATAGATGGTACGATCAGAAGTTATTTAAAGTGTATTATGAGACTGATATAAGTATGAGAAAACTAGCTAAAGACTCTCGCATATCAGTAACATCAATATTCAATAGTTGTAAGAACTACAAAGAAATATTAAATTCAAAGTTTTCAGAGGATTTCCAAGATTATATAAATGGGGATTTTCATTTAATTAAAAATAAAGATTATGAGCAAAATTCCAAACAAACCAAAAGATAAAAGAACAAAGGCATATAAAGAGTGGGTTGCTAAATATGAAAGCAATTCATCTGGTCTTGGTGATACAATAGAAAAGATAACTAAAGCTACTGGGGTTAAAAAAGTAGTTAATAAAGTATTTGATAAACTAGGAAAAGATTGTGGGTGCGATGATCGTAAAAAATCATTAAATATAGCATTTCCATATAATAAACCTAATTGCTTTAATGAAGAAGAATATAATTATGTAGGAGATTATCTTAATTTAAACACCGACACGGTTACATCAGAACAACAAACTAAATTACTATCTATATATAATAGGATCTTTAATACAAAAGATGAACCCACAAGTTGTGGTTCTTGCTTTAGAAGTAAGATTGATAGATTAAAATATGTATATGACAAATACAATGGTTGAACAAGATTTGTTTAATTATTTAAAAGAAAATTTATATCCTGACCTAGTGATGAGTTTAAGTCCTATAAGTAGGTGGGATTGTTATAGCAAAAAAAGACAACATAGAATAGAATTAAAGTGTAGGAAAAATCATTATGAAGAATTAGTTATAGAGAAAGGTAAGTTTGATGCTATGATTAGAAAAGCTAATGAAAATTTTGATGTTCCTATATATATAAATTCAACACCAAAGGGCATTTATAGTTGGAATTTATTTTATGTTTACCCAGATTGGTCTTATAAAGACTTGCCTAAAACTACTGATTTTAATGATAATAATATGATTCCTAAAGAAATAGCTATGTTGCCTATTTGTGATGCAGAAATATTATTTGTAAATTAGATGTATATAAAAACAAAATGGCTAAAAAAAATCATCAGATCAGAAAAGAAATGCCAATCTATTCAGGGGTAATAAAATATTTCCCACTTGCTTTAAAGTATATATCTAAAGTAAGTTTAGCTGGTAATCAACAACACCACCCAGATAAACCATTACATTGGGATAGATCTAAAAGTCAAGATGAGTTAGATGCACTTGTAAGACATTTAATAGACGCAGGTAAGTTAGATGATGATGGATTATATCACGATGCTAAAGTTGCTTGGAGAGCATTAGCTAATTTAGAAAAGCTATTAGAATCATTAGAGGAATAATATGATAAATCTTTACAATGGAGATTGTCTTATCTTTATGAAAGATATGAAAGACAATCAATATGATTTAGCTATTGTTGATCCACCTTACGGGTTGAGAAGATTTAATCGTAAGGATGGTGGAACTTCAAGAGTATTTACATTTGGTGATGTAGATAAGAATTGGAATAATGAGAAACCTACTAAAGAATATTTTGATGAGTTGTTTAGGGTATCAAGGAATCAAATAATATGGGGTGCTAATAATTTTGAGTTACCTCCTAGCGAATACTTTTTATGTTGGAACAAAGAGCAACCACTACCAAACTTCGCTACATTAGAATATGCGTGGGTTAGTATGGGATTAAAGAAACCAGCGAAACTATTTACATATAATATTTATAAGCATCAAGGAGAACAAAAAGTGCAAGGTAAAATTAACCCAGCTCAAAAGCCAATTGCTTTGTATGAATGGATTTTAATGAACTATGCAAAGGAAAATGATATAATATTAGACACTCATTTAGGTAGTGGATCAATAGCGATAGCTTGTCATAATTTAGGATTTTCTTTAGATGGTTATGAAATTGACGAAAAATATTATAAATTAGCATTAAAAAGATTTACAAATTACACAAAACAAATAAGAATAGATTATGATTAAATTACTAGACGACACGGAATGGGAAGAAAAAGAACTAATTGATAGAATGTATGATGATTCTTTTTATTATGATTATCTTGGCAAAGCTAGTTTATCATCCAGTAGGATAAAACCTTTAGTTAAATCACCACAAGCATATGAAAAATCTTTGATAGAACCAATATCAAACGAGAAAGCATTAAGGGATGGCAGGTTATTTCACACTTTGTTATTAGAATATGAAAAGGTAGCAGATAGATATATGTTTATAGATTCTTCTACAAGAACAACTAAAAAGTTTAAGGAGTGTGAACTAGAGAATCAAGATAAAGAAATAATGTTAAACAAGGAGTTAGAGCAAATGTCATATCTTCTTGCAAGGGTTGAAGCTAATTATATGGCGAGTGAATTATTGAGAGAGGGGTTGGCAGAAGTACCGATGGTCGGTAATATATTTGGTTTCCCGTTTCGTGGGAAAGTAGATTATATAAAGAATGATCTAATTATAGATGTTAAAACAACTTCTTCTTTAGATGGTTGGGGTTATGCTGCGAAAAAGAAATGGCACTATGACCTGCAAGCATACATATATACAGAATTATTTTCAATACAAAACTTTACTTTCTTAGTTATAGATAAAAGCACTTCGGAAATTGAGAGGTGGGATGTTAGTCAAGAAACTCTTGAGATTGGTAAGCAAAAGTGTGAATTAGCTTGTCAACGATATAGGGATTATTTTTATGATAAAACTAAAAATGTAAATGAGTTTGTTAGAAGATCGATCTTATAAAGAACAAATTGAAAAAAGCTATGTATTAACTTTACAAGATCTTCTTACTGGTGTTTCTTATAATGATCTAATTGATGATATAAAGGAGTTTGAAAGAAAAGAAATGTATGAAGTTTGTGAGGGAATAAAGTTAGCACTTGAAAGAGCAAAAAATAAAACATACAACGAAATTAAATTAGAATTATTAAATTATGAAAACAAAGTCGAGCATAGATATAGTCCAAATTAAGTTAGATGTATCAAAAGAATTAGGTTTAAATCTCTCAAAGAATACTAGAAATAGAAGTTATGTTTATGGTAGAGCAATATATTTTAAATTGTGCAAAGAGTTTTCACACGCAACATTATTTGAAATAGGTAAAAGTGTTGGTAGAGAACACGCAAGTGTGATCCACGGTTTAAATGTTTTTGATATGATTGCAATGTATAATGATTCAATAATAAATGTTTATACTAAACTAAGAGATCATCTTGTTAAAGAGAATGAAGAAAGTTTAAAGAAGTATAACGAGGAAATTTACTACAAGATTAAGTATGAAAAATTATTAGCAGAACACGAGGAATTACTAGAGAAGATAACTAAAGTTAGTGGAGTTGTATCATAATCAAAATGGGGAGGAAACCAAAACAATATAAGTATGTCAAAGATAATGATGGTAGGAGGAATAATGGTAGAAAGAAAGGTGTAAGAAATATTGATGTATTAAAAGCCACACCTAGTTCAATAAACAAAGCAAAAGAAAATAGAGTTGCTCTTTCCACTTTAAACGCAATAAGGCAAGTATATGGATCTGAAACTAATTTTTGGATTGATTGTGCTGAGAAAGCAAAGGGGGGTTCTTTTCCCCACGCAAAACTATTAGCAAGTTATAGGTTTGGTAATCCAGGCGACAATCTAAATGAAAATTCAAAAGAGGTTAATATAAATATAAAGAACTTGTTTACAGGCAACCAAGAAGATACGATTGATCTAGATGAAGAAACCACAACTTAATAGTAAATACAATGCACTTGGTAATGATGCTAGATATTTTGTTATTACTGGTGGAAGAGGTAGTGGTAAGTCTTTTGCGATAACTACATTCCTTGCTTTCCTATCTTTTGAAAAAGGACACAAGATCTTGTTTACAAGATACACAATGATTAGTGCAGGTAACTCAATCATACCAGAGTTCTTAGAAAAGCTAAGATTATTTGATATACTAGAACATTTTAGAATAACAAAAGATGAGATCTTAAATTTAAGTAGTGGTAGTTCTATAATATTTAAAGGTATTAGAACAAGTGCTGGTAACCAAACTGCAGCTCTTAAATCTATAAATGGTATTACGACTTGGGTACTTGATGAAGCAGAGGAGATGACAAACGAAGAAGACTTTGATAAAATAGATCAATCTGTTAGGTCAAAGAAGAAACCTAATAGGGTTATAATGATATTGAACCCAGCGACTAAAGAGCATTGGATCTATCAAAGGTTTTTTGCAATGAAAGGTGTAAACCCATCTACAAATACTTGGAAAGATAATGTTACATATATTCATACTACATTTAAAGATAACATAGACCATTTATCTGATTCATTTTTATTACAACTAGAAGACATAAGAAGAAGAAGACCTGATAGATATAACCATCAAATATTAGGTGGTTGGTTAGATAAAGCAGAGGGTGTGATCTTTACTAATTGGAAGACGGGGATGTTTAACGAGGAGTGTGATTATATCTTTGGTCAAGACTTTGGCTTTAGTGTAGATCCAACAGTTCTACTTAAAGCAGCGATAAGTAAAGACTTAAAAAAGATATGGGTAAAGACAATGTATTGTAAGCCAGGTATGGCTACTAAAGAGATAGGCGAGTCAAATAGAAGATATGCAGAGGATAATCTTATTATATGTGATAGTGCAGAACCAAGATTGATTAAAGAATTAAAAGAGTATTGTAATATAAAACCTACCATAAAAAGACAAGGTTCAATATTAACGGGCATAGCATTATTACAAGATTATGATTTGATTGTTGATCCAAATAGTGTTGAATTAATTAAAGAGTTAAATAATTATGTTTGGCACGAAAGAAATAGAAAACCAATATCAAAGTTCGATCACCATATTGACTCACTTCGTTATTGTACTCAATACTTTTTAGCAAATTCCAATAAAGGAGTTTATGTAATCAGATAATCATTAAACGCAATAGGTAGATCCTTAAACGCAGTAGGTGCGTACATAAACGCAATAGGCTGATACATAAACGCAGTAGGTAGATCTCTAATTATCGTTAAACGCAATAGGTTAAGCACAATTTGGTTGAACAAAAGCACCAATGTATGCGAAAGTAAAAACCACTATAAAAAAAGCAACCAAAATTGTAAAGACAAAACCTAAAATTATTGGCTTATAATTAATTATATTCTTTTTCATTTGTCAATAATATGTATATAACTACAAAATATTTTTCTCACTTGACTTGTTTTTTATAAAAAATAATTGTATAAAAGTTTTGTTTATTAAATGTTAATTACTATATTTGAATAATATTAAAATTATATAACAATGAATAATAAATTTACACTACATATAAACGATTTAGAACAAGAGTATTCGGATCGTTTTGATTCGCAATTTTGCGAAGAAATATCTATTGATAAATTAGTAAACTTAATTTTAGATAGTAACCAAGAAAAAACTACTTGGGATGGTAAAATTGCCTTTGAAAAGAAAGACCTAGATACATACTATTATGTATTAAAAAATGGTTGGAAAATAGATAAATTAGAAGAATTAATTATTAACTAATGGGATATACTACTAATTTTGGGGGGGAACTTTGGTTAAGTAACCCCTTACCTAAAAACGAAGTCAAAGAAATCAACGAAGTTTTGACTACTACTAGACACGATCACAAATTATTGCGTGGAAATATGGAAAGACCTTTTCCAAGTATATGGAATCAATGGATTATTAACGACTCTTATTCAACTCAAAGTTTAGTTTGGGATGGTAATGAAAAGTTTTATAATTATATTGGTTGGCTAGATTATATTATTAGAAATTATATGATACCTAATGATATATATTTAAATGGTCGCATACAATGGATTGGCGAAGATAAAAATGATATTGGAGTCATATATTCTGATGACAATTTTATTGATATAGAATATACTCAACTAAGTGAACATAACCCAAATATTTTAATTTGGCATAATATCACAATGCAACAATATTTAAAGGATCAACATAATGATACTATTAAAATAGAAGAATATGTTAAAAATAAAAATCATCAATTATGAATGTAGCAAATTATATTAAAGATTTAGAAGATAATATTATTGAAGAATACCAAGAAATTATTAGTGATAGCGATGACTATGACCAAAATATATTTGATGATGAAATTAACGATTTTATGTATGAATATTTAGATAGTGAATTTATATATTATAAGGATCAACTAAAGTGTATAGAAGAATTACATTTATATTCTTGGGAACATCTAGATAACCCAAAAAGTTTAGGGGAAGTTTGTTTTTATGGAGTAATGGAGGAATTAATGGATAGTGGGAAAATATTTGATAAAGATAATTATATATTTAAGAAAGATGAATAAAGATATAAACTTTTATATAGAGTGTTTAAAAAGAGAATTAAGAAAACCATTAGATGAACACGACCATATGTATACGAGGTATTTAGATACTAAAATATATAACTTAAAAAAAAAAAATAAATTATAAGATTATGGAAAAATTAGAATTAATATTGACTTTTGAAGAAGCTAACCAAGAAATACTTGAGTTAGAATTTCAAAGATCTGACTACCAACGAACTTATGAAGAATATTTACTACAATATTTTGGCGAAGAATTAACTTGGAACAATAAGAAGATTGTTAAAATTAGTGGTTGTTTAATTTCAGAGCAACCAATTAAACTCTCTCCTTTCTTTACAACTTTTATGGAAGCAATGGGGAAGATTTTTAGAGAAGTAGATATTATAGATAATCAAATATATTATTAATTATGGATGAGGATACAAAACAAATTTGGATCAAACTTGTAGCAAATTGGCTATTAGAAACTTCAAGTGTATATTATGAACAAGCACTACAAGATTCTGAAGAACTTTTTGAAACTAATAAAGATGAATTTTTAGAAATATTAAAGGGAATAGAAAATGAGATTTGTTAATACTATAAAAAAAATGTTATATACTTATGAAGAAGAACATAAGTATTTTATTGGAACTTCTGATGGATCTTTCAAAAAGAGAATAAGCGAGAAAGATAATGATAACTTAACTAAATAAAAACAATGAAAAATATATTTAATAAAACATTTATATCAATAAATATAATACTAGCTTTTATATGTTTGTTTATGGCATTGAAAGATTTATATAATGGAGGTAATTCCTTTGGTCATTTCATTACTTATTATATAGTTTTGATCTTGATAACTAAAGTATCAACCTTAATTAGATAAGTATATGGATTGGCAAATAATATTAAATATGCTAATAGCTATTATAATTATAATTATATATGGAAAAATGTAAGTATTGCAATAGTAAAGAGTTAACTTATAATCAATACATAATGGATAGTTATTGTTCAGATTGTGCTAATTGGCAAGAATAAATATAATGGGTTTTCTTTAAGATATAGTTAACGACATTTAGAAATTAAAGAGTAGTGAAATAATTGCACCTTGACTACTCGCCCAACTAAAATGAGCATCGGAGATTTTTCCTTTGCTCATTTTTTTTATTATCGTTAAACGCAATAGGTATGGAGATCTTTGATTTCTTAAACGCAATAGGTAGGAGTGTAATCATTAAACGCAATAGGTAGGAGTCCATTTTTCCCTTATAAATTTTGCCTTTATCATAAAACTAAAAAAGAGCATTTTAGATCCTAAGTGTAAAAAAGAGCATTGTTGATCCATAATAAAAGAGCATAAAAAAACCCCCAATAATATTTGATATTAAAGGGGGATTACATTACAAACTAAATAAACTAAATTGTATTTATCTTAATACTTTCACAAATTTGCCACTCATAATTTGAATGTGCTTCTAGTCCTTTTGATTCTAGGAACTCGTAAAAATATCCCTTTGATATATATTTTTCTTCTAGTTTTGTAATGTTAAAAATGTAAGTTGTGCCATATGCACAAATAATAGTAATGTATAAATTCTTTTTATCTTTCATAATTATAATACTAAAAAATGATAAAAGAATATAAAGAATAATACTATTGCTAATACTTTAGCAATTGACCAACTTAATTTATCTAAGTAATCTATAAATTTATTCATTTTATTTATTTATTTATTTTAAACTCCTTCAAATTTGTCTAAACCTTTAGAAAGTTTAGATTCTAGCTTTGATATTGGAGTTTCTGATTTTACATTTTGCTTTAAGTATGAAGAATATAGTATATTTAATTCTTCATAAGTTAAATCTATTTTAATTGTTTTATTCATTATCAATTAATTTTAAGTTAAGATACTTGGCAACATAATTAATATGTTTGCTAGTAGTTGACGACCAATAACCTAAAGTTATTAATTTGTCGCCTTTAATTTCCCCTACTTTTGTTGAGTAGGAAAATACAAACCCCTTTAAATAATTTCCGTGATTTCTTCTAGTGCTATTTGTGAGCACTATTGTAAGGTTCTCTTTATATCTTGGTTGCTTAATCAACTCAATATCTTCCGATTTAATTAAATTTGTATCCATTATTTTGAATCCCATTTAAAAAAGTTATTTAAATCCCTATAAGTAGCTTTATCATTAAGCAATAATTTAATAGCTTTAGGATCTAAATAATCAGAAGTTTTTATATTTAAATAGTCCCCTACTTTTGCACTATCAAACGAAGATAATATCTTTATATCTTCGCTAAAATTAGAATCTGAGTTATGAAAATACTCGCTAAAATTTTCGGAGTGCATTAAGTTGGTTACTACTTTATTTGCATTTGCCCAACTATCAGAAGTGATAGTAAAATTATGTTTTATTTTATAATCATATTGGGCTAAATAAATTTGATTTTTACTCATTTTTATTTGAATTAGTTTTACAATAAGTCAATGAACTTAATAAGGTTTATCCCTATCATTACAAAGATAGTGAATTCCTACTTATAAACACCTATTGTTGATTAAAATAAAATATAATATTTTCTTATTTAGTTGACAATCAAGATAAGTTTTATTTATATAGTAATAAATGCTTTTAAATTCAAGTCAATTTCCTTATTGAGATATTACCCTATTATTTGAGATAATTAGACATTTCAACGCAAAATGGGATTATGTATGGGTAGATTCCCCTCTTTTAAAAATTCAAGCAAGATCTAGGAAGTAAAAAACCCGATGATAGCTAATTAAAGTAAACACATCGGGTTTATAACCAATTTATAATGAAAAATACATTTTAAATATAATACAACTATGGTAAATCTATGTATTGTACTATAAAGATAGTATATTCTATGTAGATATGCAATTCATATCTTTGATATAACTATTTTTTTGAGTTTTGTTTTACATTTTCATTGCAACAAATAAAATATTGTTAGTTATATAGATATGAGTAAGAAATTCACTATCGATATACCAAAAAGTTTATCCGCTATACCTCTAAAACAATATCAAGAGTACATTAAGACGATTGATTATAGTAATGACAAAGATTTAACTAATGAGCAAATAGAATTTGCAAATTTGAAGTTATTAGAGTGTTTTTGTGGAGTATCTTTAAAGGAAGCATATAATTTACCTTTAAATGAGTTTAGTTTTATTATTAAATACATATCTGATCTATTTAAAGAAGAAACACCATTAGAAAGAACATTTACTATGATAGATCCAAAAGGTGAAGAAAGAAAATTTGGTTTTATACCTAAGTTAGATGATATATCATTGGGTGAGTTTATAGATTTAGATAAATATATAGGTGATTGGAAGAATATGCACAAAGCTATGGCAGTTTTGTATAGACCTATTACTTTTGAGAAAAAGGATTTATATTTAATAGAGGATTATGAGGGTAGTGATATTTATTCAGAAGTAATGAAAGATGCACCAGTTAGTGTTTTATTAGGTGCTATGGTTTTTTTTTACCATTTAGGGAAAGAGTTGTCGGAAGTTATGATGGATTATTTAACGAAAGTGGAAAAGGGGGACTCGATGCTTCATCAAACTTTGGATCAAAATGGGGTTGGTATCAATCAATATATGGACTTTCTCAAGGCGACCCGACAAAGTTTAAAGAAATTACAAAACTCCCACTATTTCAATGTTTAACTTGGTTAGAATTTGAGAAAGAGAAAAACGAATTAGAAGCTAAAATGATAAAACAAAACTATAAATGAGGCAAGTATATACAATATTAGATAAGCTAAAAACCATATTAAGAGCAAATGGAATAACAAAGTATGTTACTTTTGGCGATATATTGCAAGTGGATCTTAACAAGACCACTATATATCCTCTTGCTCATATAATATTTGGCGATGTCAGCTTTAACGATAGAATAATGAGTGCTAGTATTCAAGTTTTATGTTTAGATGTAATAGATGAAACAAATTTAAAACAAGATGAAGATGAGTTTTTTGGAAATGACAATTTACAAGATGTTTTAAACACTCAACTACAAGTTGTTAATCAATTACAACAAGAAATGAGAAGAGGCGACGCTTTTTCTGACAATTTTCAAGTTACTACATCAGTAATAGCCAACCCAATACTAGACCAATATGAGAATGAACTTGCAGGGTGGGGTGTAACAATAAATATTGAAGTTCCTACTAACGAATTATCTCTTTGCTAATGATTTTTAAATCAACCCTAACAACTTTAGAAAGAATAAAAGTAGATCTTGTAAATGAGTTTAAATCTCAGATAGCAAGTAAAGATTTAAAGGCAACAGGTAGATTAGAAAATAGTATTAAAGGTTTTATTACTAAAAGCCCAAAATATCTTAGATTAGATATAACAAGTAAAGATTATTTTGCGTACATTGATGAAGATGGTAGATCACCAGGTAAAAGACCACCATTAGAAAAAATAATGAAATGGGTACAAGATAAAGGATTAGGGAAATCATCAAACATAAAAAGTAAAAGAGTTAATAGATTAAGAGATGTTGCTTGGTCAATTGCAAAAGCTATTGGCGATAAAGGAACAATAGAAAGGTTTAATTATAGTGGTGCTAAAATTACAAGTTTTGTGGATCAAAAATATAGAAATAGAATAACACAAGATATAAAAGAAAGTTACTTATTAGATTTAATGGGTGAAATAAAACCAAACTAAGATGTCAATAAACAAAGTTAATACAAGAAGTCCTTTTTATGTTGTTTCAACAGGAATTGAGGAATCAACAATTGAAAATGCTTCAATAGAAATCTCTGGACCAGCAAAAGGAACTTATGGTACTGATATAACATTATCTATTAACGCAACAAACTTTACACCTCAAAGTTATGCTTGGACTGGTGGTGCGATTGCTGGAAATGCAACTGCAGCTCCTACGTTTACACAAAGTGGAAGTGGATCTTCTGTTATAACTTATGGTTGTACAGTGACTGATTCAAATGGTACTCAATATACTGCGACTAAAGATGTAACTTGGAACTCAGTAACTCAATATGAAATTACTTTGCAAGTAACAAATAGTATAGCAGGTCCAAGTGCTGGTTATACTTTTACTGGTTTAACTTTTAATTCAACAACTGGTTATTGGGAAGCAAAAAAAGTTGGAGCTGTAGGTGCTTCTTATAGTTTTGCTTTTAGTGTAGCTATTAATAGTGGTTATACAGAAGACTCAACTTTAACTTTTTCACCAGTATCACCGATTGCAGGTACTATTGGAAGTTCTGATGCAACTGTAACATCAACTGTAACTGGTACTGTTTCCCTAACAACAGCTTATTATTTAACAAGATCAACTTCTAATGTCTATGAGGGAAATACTTTTGATATTACACTAACGACTGATGGGATAGCAAATGATACAAGTGTGCCTTTTACTATTACAGGGGTACAAGCTGCTGATTTAGTAAGAGGAACTCTAACTGGAGCTTTTATAATAGAAGATGGTCAAGCAACACAAACATTTGCCGCTGTAGCAGATAATACAAGTGAGGGAGACGAAACTTTTACTCTTACACTTGATAATATAAGTCCAACAAATTCAATTAGTGTAATTATAAGTGATACTAATACAAACACACCTGTAAGCATCTTAGTTAGCGCTGATGGATATTCAAACAATAATTTAGCTTGTGAGCAGACTGCAGCAGAAACAGCTTACTATGGATTAGCAACTAGCCAATCTTTAGGTAATGGTGTAATTTTATATAAAACTTCTCAATTAGATAATATACCTAATAACACTTACACAAATAGTGGAGATTATTACAAAATAGGAACAAGTCATTATTGTACGATTGGTGCTGATAATGATGGTAAAATAGATCAATATAACGAATGTCCTACTTTAACTACAAAACAGAAACTTTCTCAAACGAGTGGAACAAACTCAATAATCATCTCGTCTTCTAGTACAAGCACTTTAGGTCCAGATGGTGCAAGTGTTTGTGATTTAGAAGCAGATACTACTGTTTATTATTCAGGGTTTCTTCAAGATGGTGCTTCTCTTTTTACTAATTCAGATTTGACAGCGCCGTTAGGTGGAAGTGATAATTATTATAGATTATTAATTCCAAATTGTACTAATACACTTGTGTCTTATTATGCTAGAGTTTTATCTTATCCACCAGGTTACGTAACAAATATAAATCAATGTGGATTTGATCCTAATGAATATGAAGTTCCTACTTGTGCAGAGAATCTTACTCCTGAAATAGTAATAAGTGATAGCACAATAGATGGAACTGGTACTCAAGTAGCATTTACATCACAAAAATCAACTTTAAGTGTAAGTGTATCAAATTTATCAGGTACTTTATCTTATCAATGGTATAAAGGTACTTCTTCAAGTGGTGGTACAGCTAGTTTAAGTTCTATAAGTGGAGAAACAAGTGATAAATTAATTATTAATGATGGTGGGGAAACGCAAACAAGTGTTGCTAATATGTATTACAATGTAAAAGTAAATGGATCATATGAAGCTGACAATAATTATCTTATAGCTTGGACTGATAGACCATCCTATGCTTGTACTTATGTTTCAGGTGCTTCAGCTAGTAGTGGTGCTTGTTCAGGTGCAGCTCAAACGATATATGGAAATAGAGTAGCTGTAACTGCTTTTTGTGTTCCAGGTGCTATTTTTTATTCTAATCTAGCTGGTAGTAGTTTTGCAGCAGTTGGTTCTTATGCTTTTAACGATGGATCTAATCATAATTATAGATATGTAACGACAAATGGTGTTGCTCAATTATGTGTTGATGGTGGTTGTGCAGGTACTCCAAGCCAACCGACATCTGGTACAATAACTAAATTTACAGGAAAAAGATGTGATGCACCAAGTACATTTCAAAACTTTATAATTAATGATGCACAATATGATAATGAGGGGTATATATTAGACTTAAATGATTTAGGGCAAAATGGTGGTGCTGGTTGTTATGAAATTGTAGAGTTATTTTCTAAAACTGATACTATAACTAATTATATAAGTTTTGATAAAGCAGATGGATTAGTTAGACTTCAACCATATACAAGTTGTTCTGAATGTCAAGGAGAAGCACCAGCACCTCCACCACCTCCAACACCTGAAATAACATATTATTATGCTAGATTTGTTAAAGCTGGTGGAACAACAAACATAACTGCTGTAAGATCAACAGCTCAAATACCAACAGGTATAGTTATAAAAGTTGGTAATAGTTGTAGAGAATATTTAGATGATATTCAAGTAAGTGGAGCAGCAGATATATCTACTTATGTTCAATATTATAATGTAGCTGGTTGTAATGCTTCAATTACACCGACTCCAACACCATCTTTAGCTTATTTTAGAAGATATGGAGATTGTGCAACAAATGGATCTGATATATTAAAAGATTATGGTAGTACAACTGATTTAGGTTCTAACTGGCCAGCTACTATTTATGATGGTACTTGTATGAAAGATATGGGTTCATCAGGTAGTAGTTCAACGCAAAACGTATCAAATTTAATACAATATTTTGATTGTACTGAATGTACAAGTGGTCAAACACCTACTCCAACACCGACTCCAACACCGACTACTCCATATAATAAAGCAAAAATAACTAGCGATACAAGAGCAACAAGTGTTTTAGCTTGTAGTGAACTTACCTCATATAATACTAAAATATTTTACTCAGGTACACTTGGAGATGGTGTTACATTATATACTGATTCAACATTAACGACTAAATACAATCCATCTAGTAATACTTTTGTGAGATCATCTTCTAATTCAACTTTTAGAATTGGTGTTACAAATACTGGTGAAATTAGCAACTTTAGTGTTTGTTAAAATTGTTATATTTGTAGTATGATATTTGAAAAATATTCTGACATACCTAAATTGACTGAATTAGGATTTAAAGTTGTTAAGTGTCCAGATCCTACTTGGGAATATATAAGATCTTATTATGATGATAATAAAGTAAATCAAATAAATGAAGAATTTGAGGGTAAAGATCAATATATAAAAGGAAGTGGTAGTAGCACTTTAATTACTATTACAGATGAATTTAGAAATAAGGTTCATAATGATTTATATGATTTACATAAAGAATTTTGTAATCATAACATAGAAAAAAGTTATGTATATGGAATCAGATCATATAAGAGAGGTGTTGTATTAGAAACTCATAAGGATAGGGTTGAAACTCATCATATAGCTTCTATTATATGTGTTGATAAAGATCTGAGGTGTGGATGTTCTAATAAAGAGTTTGGTGATGATTGGGGATTAGACATTGAAGACCATAATGGTAAATGGCACAAAATATATTTAGAAGTTGGAGAAATGATTATGTATGAATCAGCTGCTTGTCAACACGGTAGACTATCCCCGTTCGAGGGAACTTACTTTAATAATTTATTTGTTCATTATAAATTAGTGTAATACTATATTTTCTTTTTTGGTTATATACTAAAAGAGAAATATGGCAGTATTAGCAACATCAACATTAGATTTATATTGTTGGACAGGAAAATGGTCTGAGCAACCATCAACAGCTCAATATTCAATAACAAAATCAAACCCTGATTCTAATAATACAATAAGATTTGAGATAGGTGAACTTATACAAGATTATGTTGATATTGTATTTGATAATGACTATGGATTATCTTCAAGCCAAATTTCTAATGCTAAAACAACTTGTTGGTGGAGATATGAAAAGACAAATACACATAGTGATGGATCTCCTGATACATTTGAAGTGGTTTATGGAATCGGAACAAAAGGATATAGTTATTTTGAAGATGGTATAAATTCATCATTAACTACATCTAAGATGATTAGTAATGATTATATTTATATTCCAGAGAATGAAACAATAAGAATACCTATTTATATTGGACCTGGTGGTGTTACTAATGTTAAATTCTATAATGTAGATTCATCTGGTAACGAAGTAATAGTTGACACTAAGTCTTATTCATTATATAACCAAGCACCTTTAGGTCCTGAGGATTCTAATAATTATATTCGCTATGCTAGTAGTGGTGTAACTTCAACAAAAGTTGAGGTAATATCAGCTAACACTTCTCTTTCTACATATTCATCTACAACATCAAGTGGTACTGAAACATTATATGTAAAGTATTTAGATTGCTCTAAATATAATAACTATAAAGTTTCATTTGTAAATAAACTTGGTGCTATACAAGATTTATGGTTTAACAAAAAGAGAACAGATAAATTTGAAATAGAAAGAGATAGTTTTTCCACAAGCACAATAACATCTACAACATCAAGTGTATCTTATAATTTATATGATCCATCTACTATTGTTCAAGATGTTTCAAGTAAAAAAAGCATAATATTAAACACAAGTTTTGTTAAAGAAGAATATAATGAAGTAATAAGGCAATTATTATCATCAGAGGATATTTGGATTGTAGAAGACAATAAAACAATACCTATTTTAGTTAAAGATTCAAATTTTACTTATAGAACCCATCTAAACGACAAACTTGTTAATTATACGATAGAGTTTGAATATGCGTTTAGTGGAATTAATACTATAAGATAATGAAACAAGTTGTACAATTATTTATAGATAATGAGCAAGTTGATGTATTTGAAAGTGGTTCAATAAACATCCAATCATCAATAAAAGATCTGAGAGATCCTGGTAAAGTGTTTACTGACTTTAGTAGAGATTTTACTTTACCTGCTTCTAAAAGAAATAATAAAGTATTCAAACATTTTTACAATTATCATATAGACGATGGTTATGATGCTACACAAGCCAAAGAAGCAAGAATAGAAATAAACAACAAACCATTTAGACAAGGGTATATTATGCTAGAGGGTGTTGATTTGAAATTTAATAGACCTTATTCATATAGAGTAACTTTTTATGGTAATACTAGGTTTATAAAAGAGCAATTAGAGAATACAAAATTAAGTGAATTATCATTTTTAGATAATGTAGAAGTGATTTATGAAGCAACAGGGACTAATAGTATAAAAGATTATCTTACTACTTCTAAAAATGTAACAATAAATAGTGTTAGTCATACACAACCAGTTGTCGTACCACTAATAACCCATACTGAAAGATTATATTACAATTCTAGCAAATATGACGCTTCTAGTAATCCTAGTGGATTTTATGGTCAATTTGATGATGGTAATTTATATTATGACGCAGCAGACTACCCTTTAAACACTAAAAGAAATGGTGTTAGTTGGGATCAATTAAAACCAGCTGTAAGGATTGACTTTATATTAAAAGCAATAGAGGATTTATTAACAAAAACAACTGGACAAACTGTAACCTTTTCAACTGACTTTTTTAATTCATCAAATTTAGATTATTATAATCTTTATATGTGGCTTCATCAAAAAGAGGGTAAAGTAAGACCAAAAGGATCTGAGGGAGAAATACAAACTATAATAAACACTTTTAGTATAGGAACATATACTTCTACTCTTGATAGTGGTTTCTCTGCATTTACTGCAAAAGCAATAAACGCAATAGACAATTCAACTGGTACAGCTGGTAATAAAATACAATTATCTTTTAATAGCGAAAAGGTTGATAGTGTAATAGCAAGATTAAGTTTAGTTAGTACCTCAAGTACAATTCCTTTTGATTTATTAATATTAAAAGATGGATTTGAGTTTTTTAGTGAAAGACTACCACCACACACAAGTACAAATGATTTTGTTGAAGTTGACTTAGATCCTGGTACGTATGAGTTTATTGTTATTACCAATAGTTCTGACACAGGTACGATAAATTTTAATAGTGGTTTTAGTTTAGAATTATTAGCAAGACTTGATGAGGGAAATTATGGAGAACAATTATCTGCTACTGATGTAACAATAACAGCCACAAATAAAACAACAAATGCAACTCCTAATTTTTTAATTAGCCAAAACTTACCTGATATTAATATTATAGAATTTCTAACTTCTTTATTTAAGATGTTTAATTTAGTTGCTGAGGTAGAAAACACAAGCAATACGAGTAAAACAATAAAAGTAAAAACATTAGATCAATTTTATGCTTCTTCAACTACTTCTTTAGATATTACTAATAGTGTTGATATATCTCAAAGTAAAATAGATAAATCACTACCATACACAAGGGTAGTTTTTAAATATGAAGATGTTGGTTCTATGTTAGCAAAACAACATAGTGAAATAGCAAATAATACTTGGGGTGGGGAACTCTTTGATGTTAATGAAAATAAAGAGGGTGTGTCAAGATCAAGATTTAGTTCTGATTATGAAATAGAACCAGCTTTTGGTCATATGAAATTTGAAAGATTATTAGATGCAAATAATAGTAATGCAACTACTGAACTTATGGTTGGGTTTAGTGTAACAAAAGGTCAAGAAGATCCAAATGAATTTAATGAGGAAAAATACAATCCATATATCGGTAAACCAATATTGTTTTATCCTATATTAAAGCCAGTTTCTGGTGAAACTCCCAATACTATACCTTATGTATATAATAATAGAGGTGCTAGTACAACAATTTCAACATATTTTGTTCCTAGTAATACTGTGAAATTGGAAACTTCTTCAACTAATCATTTTGGATCAGAAAGAAGTGAATGGGATGTAAAAACAAATTTACCAGCTTATGAAGACAACTTATTTTCTAATTATTACAAAAACTATATTAAAAGTGTTTTTAGTTCTAAAAATAGATTATTAAGTATAAAAGCAAATTTAACAAATGCTTTTATGAGTAATTATTCTTTAGCTGATAAAATTATTTATAGTGGTGAGTCTTATTTTATTAATAAGATAAATGCTGATATAACAAATGGTAAGTCTAAAATAGAATTAATCAGATCATACAATGTAATTGACTTTTTATGTTTAGAAACATTATTTGAAGTTAGGGTTGAAGCGATAACTGGTGGTCATTTATATATATTTAATAATAAATATGGTGTGTATCAATTAGGAAATGCTACTTATACTTTTAGTAATGTTCCAGCAGCTCATCCAATAGCTTTTCACAACTCTGGTAAAACATCATTAATTACATATAGTGGTACTACTGTTGGTGGTACAAAAACAGGATTAGATGGTAACACATATACATATTATAGTGGAGATATTACTGTTGTAGTAAGTGGTGATTTTGGAACTATTAGTTATGAGTGTTATAACCACGGTTATATGGGTGGTCAAAACAACTTAAAGTATAATTCAGGTTGTGTAGTAAGTGTAGCACCAACACCAGTAACAGGGACACTAACAGTAGATGCAACAGACATTAGTGTTGATAGTGCATTAATAACAGCGGATCAAACTGACGAATAATGATAAAAGAAATAGTTGAAATGTTAAAAATAGATAACTTTTATGGAGTAAGTGAAAGAATTGATATTGCTAAAGGAAAATACAAAGCACCTTTAACTTTTTCTGAATCAAAAGATATAATTAAACGCAATTGGTATGGCAAATAATAGTGAACATTTAGTATATACAATTGAGATAACCGAAAAAGGTACTTATAAGGTTCAAGAGTTAAATCTTGAAGTAGATGAGGCAAGTCAGTTATTTCAAAAATTAAACGAAAATATAACTAAAAACACTAATGCTAGTCGATTAAATGCAGATGCTCTACAAGCAAACATTTCTCAATTAAAAAAGTTAAGAGATACAACAACCACTACAAATGAACTTTATAGAAAACAAACAGATCAAATAAGGATCTTAGAAAAAGAGTATAGAAAACTAACAGCAGTTACAAATACACAGACTGATAAAACAGGTCTAGCTTCTGCAACTCTTGTTGAATTTAGTAGGGGTATTCAAGATGCCAACTATGGTTTTAGGGGTGTTGCAAACAACCTTTCTCAATTAACTACATTAATGACCACTTTAATTGGTACTACAGGTGGTCTTAAAAATGCTTGGAACGCACTTACAGCTGCGTTTACAGGTCCGATAGGATTTTTAGTAGTAGCAAACCTTATTATTGCTTTCTTTGAAAGACTAGAAATTCAATCTCAAAAAAACACTAAAGCGATAAAAGAGAATACTGACGCATTGGAAGAAAATATCAAAAAAAGGAGAGAGCAATTAAAATTACTAAAGGGCAACATTGATTCATTAACAAGAGAATTAGAATTATTATTAGGAGTAGGTGGTACTGGTATGTCTGCTGCTCTATTGAGATCGGAAGAAACTATGTTTGCATTACAAGCATTGTTATTAGACGCAGGGGCTAAAGAGGCAGAGATGTTAACAGATGCTAATATTTTTATAGAAGAAAGAGCTAAATTAGCTTTACAATTATATCTAAGAGAAAAATTACAATTAGATTTAGATAAAGCAATCTTAGCATTAAATCAGGAAAAAGATGATTTTAAAAAGAAATCTCATTTAGGAAATGTAGCTAGAATACAAGAAGAAATAAAACTTAACGCAGATCTTATAGATTCAATAGTTAATGTCGATGATGTAGAAGTAAAAGGTGAAAAGAAGAAAAAGAAAACTAAGGAACAACTTGAAAAAGAAAGATTAGATTTTGAAAAGTCGGTTGAAGATGCTTTAGCTGTTTGGGAAGAGCAAAAATGGCTATTAGAAAGAGAAAGGTTGCAAGAGCATTATGATAAACTTATCGAGATGACTAGAGCAAAAGGCGAAAGCACAATAGCTTTAGAAACGGCAAAATTTGCAGCATTAAAACAAATGGATGAGAAAAGAGAGGAAGATTTAAAAGCAAAAGAAGAAAAAGAAAAGGCAGAAGCAGAAAGAGAAGTTGTAAGACAAATAAGAATATCTCAAGCACAAGTTAGAGTAGAAGAAGAAGCATTAAAACAACATCAAAAAATAGCACAAGCAAGAATTGGATTTGCAACTCAAGTTTCTGGGATACTTCAAACCTTAGCAGGTGAAAACGAAGAAATGGCAAAAGTAGGTTTAATACTTGAAAAGGGAGCTGCTATTGCAGATATTGTAATAAAATCACAACAAAGTGTTGCTACTCAAACAGCAGCTTCAGCAGCCTTTAAATTAAAAACGGAAGCAGCTTATGCTGGTTTACCAGGAGGGTTTTTAGTAGCTAAAGGATTAATTGCAGCAAACCAAATGTCCCTTAAAAAAAATATATTAAACACAAAAATTTCAGCTGGTTTAAGTATTGCACAAATATTAGCGACATCATTAGCACCAAAAGGAAACGACATAGCAGCTGTGTCAGCACCAAGCGAATCATCAACATCAGCTCCACAAATACAAGCACCATCGTTCAACGTAGTAGGTGCAACTCAACAAAGCCAATTAGCACAAGCAATTAGTGGTCAAGAGGAAAAACCTATTAAAGCATTTGTAGTTGCTGATGATGTTACTACAACACAAGAATTATTAAGAAAAGCGGTAGCTGGTGCAACCTTAGGATAAAACAAAATATATATAAAGAGTTATTTAAGTATGGAAAACATTATTGAGTTAATTATTGATGAAGATAACGAGATAAGTGGAATTGAAGCTATTTCAATAGTAGAGAACCCTGCAATAGAAGAAGATTTTATAGCATTGAAAGAGCATAAAGAGATCCGATTAGCAGAGGTAGATAATGAAAAAAGGATCTTAATGGGACCTGCACTTATTCCTAATAAAAAGATATTCAGATCAGGTGGCGAACAAAGTGATGATTACTTTATTTACTTTTCCGAAGACACTGTTCGTAAAGCATCAGAGTTATTCTTTATTAAAAGCAAACATAAAAATTCAACATATGAGCATACAATTGAATTAAATGGTATGTCAGTTGTTGAATCTTGGCTTATAGATAACCCTAAAAAAGATAAATCTTCAAATTATGGTTTTGATCTTCCTAAAGGTACTTGGATGGTATCGATGAAAGTATTAAATGATGATGTTTGGGAAAAAGTAAAAAACGAAGAAGTTAAGGGATTTTCAATAGAGGGATTCTTTGCAGATAAAATGGAAAGACCAAAAGAGAGCATAGAAGAAAAAGCATCTTTTGATTGGGATAAATGTGATGAGTGTGAAGAAGTTTGTGATGAATGTAAAGAGGAATTAAAAGCACAAAATAAATTAGAAGAACTTATAAATAAATTAACATAATGCCAGGATACTACCCACAAAGAGAAAAAAATACCAAATCTAGTAAACAAACTAGAAGAAAAAATGCTACCGTAAGCAAGACAAGTCCTAAAGCATCATCAAGAGGTTGTTTGTGTCCAGATGGAAAAACATACTCTAAAGATTGTTGTGATGGAACTCTTGAAGCACAAGGAGTTGGTAAGGTTTAAAAATACAACAAATTTTTCTTATATAGTTACTTTATAAAATCATAATATTATGAAAGCAAGTGAAGTAATAAATAGATTAAAGGACGTTCTTTTGTCTTCTACTGAAACTGAAGAAGTAGCTAAAACTACTACAAAAGAGGATGTTGAATTAAAGGAACAAGCACCTGAGGTGCAAAACGAAAATGTTTCAGAAGAAAGTTCTTCTGATAAAAACATTGATAATTCTACTTCATCAGAGGATATAAGAGAAATCAACTATTCTGCAGATGAAGTTACTTCTGATTCTAAGGAAGAAATTAAATCAGAGGAATTAGAAGAAGAACCTCAAGAAGAAATTGTTGAGGAAAAAAGTCCTGAATATGCAACTAAAGATGAAGTTGCTGAGGTTAGGGCTATGGTAGAGAAGTTAAGAGGTATGATAGAAACTAAAGATGAAGCATATGCTGAAGTTCCACAAGAACTATCGTCTGAGGAATCTACTGAACCTTTATCTCATTCACCTGAAAATGAAGTAAGTGAAAAATTAGGTGTTAGATATGCAACTAATGCAAACACAAACACTACTTACTCAAGAGTATTAAACGCAATATCTAATAATTAAATTTTTAAATAATGTCAACAACAATAACAACATCAAATGATGTATTAAGAGCAAGATCAAAACAACACACTCTTACTACAACTCAAGAAGTATATGCAAATCAAGCTGGTGGTGAGTTTAACATAGCAACTGATGCTATTGTTATCACTTTGCCAGAGATTAATGCCAATAATATTGGTATGGAATTTACATTCAGAAACACAGGAGCAGATGGTAATAACATCATCACTATATCTCCTGCTGCTGCTGATGGTGTAAATGGAACTATCGCTAACGCAGCTGCAGATTCAGTAGCTGGTGGTGTAGTAGATAAAGACTGGGTTAACACAAAAGCTACAGCAAACAAAGGTGATTGGTGTACTATTAAAGCAATAGCTGCAACTACTTGGTATGTAACAGGTGGTGTAGGAATATGGGCATCAGAAGCATAATCAAATATTAATCAAATAAATTCGTAAAAAATGGCGACAACAAATAATTTAACGACAACTTACGCTGGTGAATTTGCTGGGAAATATGTTTCTGCAGCTTTATTATCAGGTAAAACTTTGGCAGAGGGTAACCTTACTATTAAGCCAAATATCAAATATAAAGAAGTAATGAAAAAGGTTGCAACTAATGACATCGTAAAAAATGCTAGTTGTGATTTTGATCCTACTTCAACATTAACTCTTACTGAGAGAATTTTAACTCCAGAGGAGTTTCAAGTTAACTTACAATTATGTAAGAAAGACTTTAGAGGAGATTGGGAAGCAGTACAAATGGGATATTCTGCATTTGACAACTTACCACCATCTTTCTCTGACTTTTTAATTGCTCACGTAGCAGATAAGGTAGCACAAAAAATGGAACAAAACATTTGGGATGGTACTAATGCAAATGCTGGTGAGTTTGATGGATTTAAGACTACACTATTAGCTGACGCGGATGTAACTGACGTTGCTGCAGTTGGTGGTGGTGTTCTTTCAACAAACGTAGTAGCAGAACTAGGTAAAATTGTAGATGCAATTCCAAGTGCTGTTTATGGATCTGAGGATTTATTAATGTATGTTTCTAATAACATTTATAGAGCATATGTAAGAGCTTTAGGTGGTTTCGCAACTAACGTAGGTGCTGCTGGTACTGACAACAAAGGTACTCAATGGTTCAATGGTGGTGCTTTAACATACGATGGTATTAACGTTGTAATGGCACCAGGTCTAGCTGACAACACAAGTGTAGCTGCTGAAAAAGGTAACTTATTCTTTGGTACTGGTCTAATGAACGATCAAAACGAAGTTAAAGTTATTGATATGGCAGACATTGATGGAAGTCAAAATGTAAGAGTGGTAATGAGATTTACAGCGGGTATTCAACACGCAATTGGATCTGACATTGTACTTTACTCTTAATAAATAAATTGTATAACTGAAAATTGGGTGCGTAAGCCGAAGTGCCTACCACCCTTTTTTTTTAAAATATTAACGATATGGCTTGTGATTTAACAAAAGGAAGAAAAGAACCTTGTAAGGATGTAGTAGGTGGTATAAAATCTGTCTATTTTGCAGACTTTGGGGATATAACTATTGCCTATGATTCAACTGACACGGATGTAGTTGAAGATCTAGGAACAGTAACAGTTTTTGAGTACGAAGTAAAAGGGAACTCATCTTTTGAGCAAACAATTAATAGTTCAAGAGAGAATGGTACAACATTCTTTGAGCAAACTTTAAACTTAACACTACACAAATTAACTGTGCAAGACCACAAAGAATTAAAACTTTTAGCTTATGGAAGACCTCACGTAATTGTGCGAGATTATAATAATAACGCATTTTTAATGGGTGCTAATAATGGTGCAGATGTAACAGGTGGTACAATTGTAACTGGAGCATCAATGGGAGATTTAAGTGGATATACATTGACACTAACTGGTCAAGAAAATCTACCAGCTAACTTTTTAGAGGGTGCTACAGCAGCTGATCCATTCGCAGGGATGACAGGAACAGTAACTGTAACACAAGGTACTAATTCTTAAACATAGTAGGTTCTTAAACGCAAAAGGGAGTCATTAATCTTATGATTCCCTTTTTTTGTAAACAAATATGAAATATTTAGTTATATACTTATGACAACATTATTACCAAATACTAATGCTCAAATAATTAGTATAATTCCAAGATCTTATGTTGTAGCATCGGATTTAACATTAAAAATAATTGAAGATGGTACTAAAAAAAATCAGTCATTAACTGGTTTAACAAGTGCTTTATCTTCTAATGGAAACTTCTTAAATATATCTTGCACTTTTAGTATTTTAGCTGAAGATGGTAATTATTCATTTGAGATCAAGCAAGGCACAACATTATTGTATAGAGGTAAGGCATATGCTACTTCACAAGTAGATTACACAACAAGTCATACTTTAAATAGTGGTAAATACAACGAATATGTTGGTGGAGATACAAATGAGCAAAAATATATAGTAATATGAACAACAATTTAAAAATAATCAATTTAGCAGGTTACGAAATTCCTAGAGTAATTGAAAGTAAAAGACATAATTGGGTAGAGTATGGTGAAAACAATTCATACTTCGATGATATTATAGAAAGATATTTGGGTAGTCCAACTAACTCTAGATGTGTTAATGGTATTGTAGATATGATTTATGGTAGAGGTTTAGATGCTACTGACTCAAAAGAAAATGCTGAAATGCTAGGAAAAATGGAAGCTATCTTAGATGGTAATCAATTAAAAAAAATAGTTAATGATCTGAAGTTATTAGGACAAGCATCAATACAAGTAACATATAACAAAAGAAAAACTCAAATCAATGGTATATTTCATTACCCAACTGAAACTTTAAGAGCAGAAAAAGCAAAAGATGGTAAAATAAAAGGATATTACTACCATCCTAATTGGAAAGATATAAAACCAAACGACAAACCTAAAAGAATACCTGCTTTCGGTTTTGGTACTAAAAAAGAATTAATAGAGATATATTGTGTAAAACCATATAGACCTGGTTTTTATTATTATTCTCCAGTTGATTATCAAGGTTGTTTACAATATTGTAACCTAGAAGAAGAAGTGTCAAATTATCATTTGAATAATATTCGTAATGGTTTACAACCATCAATGTTATTAAACTTTAATAATGGAGTACCTGGTGATGAAGCACAAGATATGATAGAAAGAAAAATATATGATAAGTTTAGTGGATCATCAAACGCAGGTAGATTTATTCTTGCATTTAACGAAGATGTTGACACTCAAGCAACAGTTGAACCAATAAACCTCCCTGACGCACACGCACAATATGAGTTTCTAGCTAAAGAGTCAAGAGAAAAAATTATGATTGGTCACGGAGTTGTTTCCCCTATACTACTTGGTATAAAAGATAACACAGGTTTTGGAAATAACGCAGAAGAATTAAGAACTGCGTCAATACTTATGGACAACATCGTTATTAGACCATTTCAAGCACTTTTAATAGATTGTCTAAAGACTATTTTAGCTTTTAATGAAATATATCTAAATCTTTATTTTGTAACCTTACAACCTATTGAATTTACTGAATTAGATAATATAGCAACAAAGATTAAAAGGGAAGAAGAAACAGGTGAAAAGTTGTCTAGTGATGAAAAATTAGATATGAGTGATGATGAAGCAGATGACATATTTAGTCAACTAGAATCTTTAGGGGAAAAAATAGATGATAATGAATGGGAACTTGTACATCAAGAAGTAGTAGAAGATTCTGAAAATAAGTTTGATTTGACAAAAATGTCAAGCGAAGCAACAGAAAAGGATGCAAAACCAAGTAAAGAATCATATCAAGACACTGCTACATATAAGGTCAGGTACTCTTACACACCTATTAAAAAATCTATTAATAGTAGAAAGTTTTGTATTAGTATGGAAAACCTATCTGAACAAGGTCTTGTGTTTAGAAAAGAAGATATTACAATGATGTCTTTTAAGGGTATTAATAAGGAATTAGGGCATAAAGGACAAAATTATAGTTTGTTTAAATACAAAGGTGGGGTTAATTGCCAACACAAATTTATGTTAAACGTATATAAGAAAAAAGTAGATGGATCAAATAAAGTTTCAATTGGACAAGCAAAAGAGGATGGGTTTAGAGAGCCTGAGAATCCAAAAGAATATGCAATAGCACCAAAAGATATGTCGAACTCTGGACATCATCCAAATTATAAAAAATAATGAAAGCACTATTTATAACACTAAAAGAATTAAAAAGGAAGTCCATAATAGGTGGAAATGTAGATCAAGATAAATTGATTCAATTTGTTGAAGTTGCACAAGATACATATGTTCAAACTCAACTTGGAACTAAACTATATGATAGATTACAATATGAAATAATAAATGATAGTGTAACAACTGTCAACCAAACATTAATAGATACTTACTTAAAGCCAATGTTGATTTGGTATAGCCAAGCTACATTAATTCCTTTTATTGCATTTCAAATTTCAAATGGTGGTGTTTACAAGCATAGATCTGAAAATTCAGATAGTGCTAGTTTAGACGAAATAAATAGTTTGGTTGATGAAGCAAAAATACAAGCTGAGTTTTATACTCAAAGGTTTATAGATTTTATGGATCAGAATAGTTCTGATTATCCATTATACACAAGTAATCAAGATGGGGGTATGTACCCAGAGAGAGATCAAAACTTAACAGGTTGGGTGTTATGATAAAAGAAAGAGGTAAGTATAAACCTAAAAAAGAAAACATAACTAAATTAAAGAGTTATATAAAAAAGATAAAAGATGTCATTCGGGTCAATTTATGAATTAAGTGATTTTGGAGATGTTAATGCAACAAATGGATGGGGAAATATTTATCCTTTTGATGCAGATGGTTCATATTTAAGATGTGATACAACAAAAGAAACTGTGGATGACACAAGTATAACGGCAGATAAAACAGAATATTAAAATTATAAAATTATGGCAAAAACAGCAATAGGTGTAGGTAGTTCAGCAAACGATGGAACAGGAGATCCATTGAGAACAGCTATGCAATCAACAAACTCAAACTTTGATGAGTTATACACTCTACTTGGAAATGGAAGTGCATTATCTATTAGTGGAGACGTTACAATGTCCGCAGGTGCAGTAACAATAGCAAATGATGCTGTTGAAACTGCAATGATAGCTACAGGTGCAGTAGATACAACAGAATTAGCAGCAGACGCAGTAGATGGGACAAAAATAGCAGATGATAGTATTAATTCAGAACATTATGTTGATGGTTCTATTGATACTGCTCATATTGCAGATGACCAAGTTACAGCAGGTAAACTTGCAGATGAATTTACAGCAGCACAAGCAGTAACAAGTGGTGCAGCTATTACTTTAGATGGTGGTGCTTATGATGTATTTACTTGGACTTCTGGTCATTCAACAACATTAGCATTCACAAATATTACTCTTGGAATGACAAAAAGCATAATTATAACAGGAAGTGGTGGTAGTAATACTGTTGCTTTTGGTAATATTAATGGATCAAGTGGAACATTTAATCTAATATCAGGAACTTATAGTGATGCAGCAGTAAAGAATTTAATCCAATTGAAATTTATATCAACTTCTGAATGTTGGTACACAATTTCTCAAATATCAAGTTAATATGAAAGCAGTAAATATAAATGGAATAATAACAGTTTACAATTCGGTGCCGAGTGTACTAAAGACTTCAACAGGTAGTTATTTAAATGCTCCTGCTATGTCAGATGAAGCATTAAAAGATGCAGGTTGTTTTGACCTTATCATAGATGAAAATTATGATGAGAGAATACATAATTTAGGTGAGGTATATTGGGATGAGGTAAATACAGTATTTAGAAAAGATGCAGAGGATAAAACTTGGTCTGAAACTGTTAGCGAATTAAAAACAAAAAGAATTAATAATTTCAAATCGATAGTTAATAGCGAATTACAAAAAACAGATTGGTATATAATTAGAAGTGTCGATAATGGTGATGATGTTCCAAGCATTATTACAGATGAAAGATCTGAATTAAGAAACCAAGCTGATACAGTTGAATCAGAAATCAATGCACTTACAACTAAAAAGAAAGTAATGCAATATGATTTCCCAAATGTTAGCTAATGAGTATAGGCGATAAATTATTAAAATCTGCAGCAGGTGCAGGTGGATTAACTCCAAGCGAGAACTTTACGACAGTTACATATACAGGTAATAGTGGAACTCAAGCTATTACAGGGGTAGGATTTAAACCTGACTGGGTGTGGATTAAAGAAAGGGATGATGGTGCTGAAAATCATAACTTAACCGATAGCACAAGAGGAACAAATAAAATATTAAATTCAAATAATACTGTTGCAGAAATAACCAGTACATCAAGAATTACATCTTTTGATACTGATGGCTTTACTTTGGGTAGTAACAATGAAACAAATGATAATGGTGTTAAGTATGTAGCTTGGTGTTGGAAAGCTGGGGGAGGAACCACAAGTAGTGATGGAGAGGGAAGTATTACAAGTACAGTACAAGCAAACACAAATGCAGGGTTTTCAATAGTAAAATATGTTGGAAATGTTACAGCAGGTGCTACTGTTGGACACGGTCTTGGTGCAGTGCCAAAACTAATCATTTTAAAAAATATGGATAGAGCAGGTTATGGGTGGCTTGTTTATC
>VTLG01011102.1_pt1 | contig 37262 bp, 31 predicted proteins | sample 4694571 | NCBI WGS metagenome assembly VTLG01 (sample SAMN12604809, study PRJNA352737) | marine metagenome | biome: ENVO:00000447; feature: ENVO:00000209|ENVO:00000569|ENVO:01000036; material: ENVO:00002151; isolation source: viral sequences binned using virsorter ...
ATAAGATCGAGTCAGCAAAGAAATCAAAGAAACTAACAGGTAGATTTGTAGTATTCAAAGATCTATCTGATGTATATAATAAGCATAAAGAAATGCTATGGCATCATCTTGATGGTATATTAGAGGAGCATAGAGAAATAGAATATAGACTAAGACAGTTAGATATACCATATCAATACTTTGACTTAGATAACGATAGTTATGATATATTTGAGTGTACTAATATATTACCATCAACATATACACATCCAGACTGGGATTTGACTGATAGCGAAACTCATAGTAATTGGACGATACTTAGAGATATTGCAGAAGAGTATATAGAATTGAGAAACTTGCACGATATGCGTTTAGATGCTACAATAACAGGGATAATATAATAACATGTACAATAACAAGACTATAGACTGTGTGATCCCTGCTAGAATGTCATCTAGTAGATTTCCTGGAAAACCTCTTGCTAAGATAAAAGGAATAGAAATGTTTGTTAGAGTAGCAAATATAGCAAGGCAGTCAAAATATATTGATAGAGTTATTGTAGCAACAGAGGATCTAATTATACAAAGACTAGCACAAATCAATGGATATGAAGGTCATATTACTGATAAACATTATACATGTACTCATAGAGTAGCAGAAGTAGCAGAAAAACTAGACTGTGACTATGTTTTCAACCTACAGGGTGATGAACCACTCACTAAACCTCAATGGATAGACAATATGATTGAGTTTGGAGTAGATAATGACTGTGATATGGTTCAATCATCACGAAAGTTAGAAGAAGGTGAGAATGAGGATGAAGACGTAGTGAAGATGGTAGAGAATAATGGTAGAGTATTACATATGCAACGTAAACCAGATATAATATGCCGTAACGTAACAACACAACTAGGATTGTATATGTATAGACGTAATGTTATTGTTGACTTCCCTAACTGTGATATGACATTTGTAAGATACTGGAATGGATTAGATACCATTGGTTTCTGTGGTAAATACAATGTAATACCGTTCGATCTAGGATGTGGTAAAGTAAGGGCGGTAGATAGACCACACCACATACAAGAAGTAGAAGCACAACTGTGATAACAGACGAACAACTCAAACTATTCGATAATGCTAGTAAGATAGCACTAATTGGTAATGGAGGTAACCTTGCTATTGCTCAACACATGGCAAGTGACATCTATAGACACACTGATAAGTTTTGCTTTGCACCTGATAGTGTGAACCTAACAGCATTAGGTGGAGATGGAGACTGGAAAGAACAATGGATAGATTATTCTGAACACGTAGCAGATCTAATAATTGCTATTACATGTAGGATCAACTCACCAATGGTGAAAGTATTAGAACAGACACCTACTAAAGTATTGATGATTGCCCCCAAAAAGCACGAGTTCCTTGAGACAATTGCTCTTGATGTGGAAACATACCACGAGTTTGAATGCAAGGCATTGTGGACAATATACATGCTTATGGAGTATAATGGTGTTGAACTACCTAAGTTACCATGAAACCATTAGTGGAGAAATTTGACGATATAACAGACTACAGAACAGACATATATTGTATTGACATTGATGGTACATTGACTGAACCACATGAGGGGACACCTTGGGAAGCAGTGCCAAGGTATGATCGTATAGAATATATAAACAAGTTATACGATGAAGGTGCTACAATATATCTTATGACAGCAAGAGGATTTATTCGCAGTACAGCAATACACGGAGCAGACGTAACTGCTGGACAAAAAGAAGCAGACTCATATTGTCGTAAAAGAACTGAAGAACAACTTACCAAATGGGGTGTAAAGTACCATACCTTATTCTTTGGTAAACCTAGAGCAGTTGTATATGTGGATGATCGTGGTGTGAATGATAAGGATTTTTTTCCATCATAGACTGTAACCACTCGTATGATTGTTGATACTCTGGGTTATAACAAAACTGTTGATTATATTCTAAAAAACCTTTATTCATAAGATCTTCATGTAATTCTGCTGGTGACTTGAGTACATCAAGTCCTAGCATTTTTATTGTGAGGTATCTTCTTACTTCTTTGTCTATATCGTACCACTTCCTAGTCCATTCAAAAAATTTCTTCTGTGCTGGTGACAACCAATCATATCCCCACTTCAAGTAATGTAGTACTAAATTAGACTCCCTTTCCATTTCATCCTTAGTCTTAGTACGATACTGTTCTAACTTATCATAGATGTGTATTGTCTTATCTAAAAACTCTGCGTAGTATATGTCTGTCCCAGGCCAAGGGATATAGATGTGTTCATGCTCTAGTAATGCTCTTGATAAGATAAACTGTCTTGTTATAGGATCACTCATCTGTATAAACTTACAATCACCACCTAACTTGAGTTTATCCCAATTTTTCCATATATCACAGGATCTCCAAGGCAATAAGAAAGTAATTGGCCTGGGTGCAGCATCAATAAGTTTCTGAACACTCTCGTATTCATCCTCTCTTATTGTTACTTGATCGTCTCTTGGTAAGAAGAACAAACTTCCCTCAGGACTAGGCATTCCTTCGGTGCTGGCAATTCTGCCGAGTTCCCACAGAAATGGACAAGTGCCGTAATAAGCAGTTTGATTACTAAATCTTCCATTGTTTATCTTGTTAGCATGATGTTGACTCCAAGCATATGTCTTGTTACTATTGAAGCATTCACGTTTGGTATACATGAAATCATATCTACCTATCGCTTCACGACATACTCCTGGTATTATACCAAATAAAAAAGAGGTATGCTCGGATAAACCGAGATACCTCGCCATAGTATTATGCCATTTATCAGATTTGTCAGCGTACATAATAAAGAAGGAGATCTATTCAAATTAGACTTGACCGAACCATCTACCTCCTTGGTGACCTGCTGTGTCTGTTGCTTTCCTCCAGAATCCTTGGAATTCCTGAGTCTCCAAGAGAATACTATCTACTTCCTCGTCAGTTATAACTCCTTTCTCAAGTAATAACTGAACTAAACCTTCATTAGATACTTCAACCTTATCTTCAAAGAAAGGTGTCCATCTATCTGCGTCTGTTGGTTCTACAAAATCTGCTACCGTACCATACTCACCATTCAATGCTTGTGTATACAAGTATCTTGAATGTTCTGTATTAGTATCTGATGGATCAGCAGTATATGGTAACCAATCTTCAGGTAGATCTTTGAATTGTACATCTAGATCTATCTTATTCTTTTCTGAGTTTGCCCACTTAGGGTTTCTCGCTGTTGTTACTTCGTAACTTACTTCTGTTGACATTGTTGGATCTCCTTATGAATAACGTAACCAAAGAGTTGCTGAGTAAGCAACTGTGGTGTTTACAGTAACACTGTTGAGGTTGACGTTAACTGATACGTTACCAGCAACGTTTAGATCATCAGTTGCAATAGTCTGGTTACCTTGAATGTTACCAGAGATTGATGCTGAAGTGTCACCTTGGATATTACCAGAGACTGTTGCACTAGTGTCACTTTGAATGTTACCAGTTATGTTATTATCATCAACTGGAATTGTACGGTTGACACTGAAGGAACCACCTTTACCACCCTGTATGTTACCAGAGTAGTTTACACTGTTATTACCCTGTACGTTACCTGTTATGTTGAGGTTATCAACAGGTATTGTACCTGTGTTACCAGTAAAGTTGAGGTCATCCGTTGGGATTGTACCTGTGTTACCAGTTACAGCGAAATCATCCAAAGGAATAGTTATGTCACCTTGAATGTTACCACTACCAAATGATCCAGATGCAGAAGCGACGTTAGGACCAGAAACACTACCTGAGTTGGTTAGTGCAGCTCCTGAGTCATATCCCATACACCTCCAGTTTCCACCTGGTGTATCAGTATGTTTTCTTCCTGTAGCGTCAGCGTATCTAAGACTTGACCCTGCTAATGTAGCACCAGGTGCATATTGAGTGTTACCACTCGATTGTTGCATGAATGCATATGATCCAACCGTACCAACTGTAGAGTTTGATGCAAGTGTTGCAGTAATAGAAGCAGTATTTATAGCACTGATTCTTTTATTAGCATCAACAGTGATACCACGTATGTAATTGTTGCCTGACGCTCCATAAGTTGCAGCGTTAACACTCACAGTTTGGTTGACGTTAGAACCAGTACCGTAAATTGCCATTGATTTCTAGTCTCCTTCCTTGTTATTTATACTTCTTGAAGTACAAACTTGTACTGTTTACCTGTTCTTCTGTTTTTCAAGAACAAGTCATTCTCACCCTCTTCTATTAGGTAAGATCCCCATGAACCATCGACGGTGTTACCACCTCTAGCTTCATTGCTCAAATCCACGTCAGAACTGTAAATGTTTGCCCATCTTGTTCCAGATGCACCTAAGTTCCTAGTACCGTTAGCATCAGGAGTGATGTTACCAGCCATTGTCAAGTTACCTGACATCGTGTCGTTGGTATTAGCTCTCAACAGTGTGCCATAATCAGAAGCACCTGCAATGGTTCCTCCAATAAAGTTACCAGATCCGTTGATACCCTTAGATGTACCATCAACAAAGAAACCAGCATCTGCTCTAATATATCTTGGAGTGTAGATGTTTGAAGCAGTTTCTTGGTTAATTCTTAACCATGTACCATCTTCACAACCTATTTCACCTATTCTGGTTGTACCATTGTAGAATATAATATGATCAGAGACATTGTTATCACTTTTCTGAAGAAGAAGTCTTGCACCTCCAGATGAAGTTAAATCACCTGAGAAAGTATCACCTGCATCTGATCTTATGAAACTAGAAGCATGTAAACTGTCAACAGTATCAGCATTTGTAGCACTCGCACAACTTCCTGCAGAAGTAATATAACCAGCACCGTTAGTTATTTGGTTGTTATTAGTGACATTGGTTGCACTAGCAGCAATACCATTTAGTTTTGAATGATCTGCGTCAGTAAACACGTTACTGTCACTTGCACTCTCAACTAATGCTCTGATTTCTGCTGCTGACTGATCGGCAGTTGCTCCAGATTCAATTCCACTCAATTTAGAGCTCATAGCAGCAACATCAGCACCATCTACTGTACCAGTGACAGTTATGTTACCAGTAACATCAATACCTGCTGTGAAATCATGGTTTCCAGTAGATGTAATAGGTCCATCTGCTGAAACTGCAACTGATGCACTACCATTTTCAATTGTTGTACTATCAACTGCTGTTGTTGTTGCAGAGGTTACACGTCCTTTAGCATCAATTGTAACGATTGGAATCGCTGTTGATGAACCGTATGTTGCTGCAGATACACCTGACGCTGCAAGTGTTACTGCACCACCTGACCCTGCAGTAGCATCACCTGACATAGCACCATAGATGTATGTCTTGACTCTACTCATATCGCAACGTCTGTTGGTTCCACCACCACCATCGTCTACGATAATCTCGTCAGTGTTTGCTAATGCAGCACCGATATCTGTACCACCATCAATGTTCAATGCACCGATTGAAACCTTATTAGCAGTTGAGATTGTTGATAACTTACTGTCAGCAATAGAACCTGCTAACTTAGCGTTGGTAATAGAACCTGCTAACATAGCGTTGGTAACACCACCTGCCTTGACTGATAGAGCATCACTTGAAGTATTAACCTCAATAGATGAATCATCAACAGAAACATTCAGAGTTGCACTTCCACCCAAACTGATTGATCCACCACCAGATAAAGCATCTCCAGCAGATACAGTTAAAGAAGAGTTTGATAACTTACCATTAGTAATAGAACCTGCTAACTTAGCATTAGTAATAGAACCTGCAAGTTGAGCGTTAGTTATAGTACCACTTAGACTACTTGTAGGATAGTTAGTAGCATCACTCAAATCAAATGCTGGAGTAGCATCAGATCCACCTAGTGATAGTGTTACACCACCATAAGCTACTGAACTATTTGCTAAGTTAGCATTTGTGATTGCTGTACCGTTCCAAACACCTGAAGCAATAGTACCTACACTTGTTAGTGAAGATGCTACAACAGATGAACCTAATGTGGTTGCATTCAATACTGCAGTATTATTGATTTTATAACTCTTACCACTAGCGATATTGATATTTTCTGAAGCACCCCAGTTATCACCTGTTGCCTCGAAGTTCCATGTCTTATCTCCGTCACCTGAGTCAACGGTTAAACCTGCCCCATCTGCAGCAGCGTCATCTGCAGCTCCAGTAGCAACTTGGAAGTTCTTGTCATCTATAGCAACTGTAGTAGAATTAATGGTAGTTGTTGTACCATTGACTGTCAAGTTACCTGAAACTGTTAGGTTATCATCAACAGTTGTAGTACCACCTGCTGAGTCAATTACCAAGTTACCAGATGAAGTATCAATCTCGTTGTCGTTAGTTATACCTATTTGAATATTATCAACTGTTGCTCCACCGTTTGCATCAATTGCTCCAGTGAATGTTGTAGCACCTGTAAATGTACTAACACCTGCAACACTTACGTTATCAGCATTTAGGTGTCCATCAACATCTAAACTTCCATCTATATCAACAACATCTAAGTTTGTTACACCATCAACATCAATGTTTCCAGAGATATCAAGGTTAGCAGCAACAACAGTACCAGTTAGAGTTGGTGACCCTGCAAATACAGCAGCACCTGTTCCTGTCTCGTCTGTGAGTGCTGATCTTAGATTAGCAGAACTTGGAGTACCCAAGAATGTAGCAACATTTGATGCTAATCCAGATACACCTGAACTTATTGGTAGTCCTGTAGCATCTGCTAAGTTGAATGCTGGAGTGCCGTCAGATCCACCTAATGATAGTGATACACCACCATAAGATACTGTACTATTTGATAACTTACCATTAGCAATAGAACCTGCTAACTTAGCATTAGTAATAGAACCTGCTAACATAGCGTTGGTAATACCACCTGCCTTTACTCGCATGGTGTCACTGTCAGTTTCTATGGAAGAATCATCAACCTGAACATTCAGAGTTGCACTTCCACCCAAACTGATTGATCCACCACCTGTGAGTCCATCGCCAGCAGTTACAGTTACAGCAGAGTTTGCTAAGTTACTGTTTGCTAATGCAGTACTAAGTGTGGTAGTTCCAGTTACAGTAAGATTTCCTGAAACTGTAGCATTATCAGCAACTGCTACTGTGCCTCCAGTAGAATCAAGTGTTAGGTTACCTGTAGAAGTTGATACTGTATTACCATTTACTGTGACATTATCAACTACAGCATTTCCTACAACAGTTAGAGTTCCAGCAACATCAGTTGTGTCTAATGTTGTATCTCCGTCTACGTCAAAATCACCAGTTACAGCTACGTCTGAAGAAGCAAGTACTGTTGTGAATGAACCTGCAGCTGCGGTTGATCCACCAATAACAGCAGCATCAATAGTACCACCGTTTATGTCAGCAGTATCAGCAACTAATGAATCTATATTTGCTGTACCATCTAAGTATAAATCTTTATACTCTAATGCAGATGTACCTAAGTCAATAGCATTATCTGTTGCTGGTACTAAAGCAGCATCAAATCTACCTGTAGGAGTGATAGTATCAGATGTAGCGTCACCTAAGTCTACGTTACCACTTGCAGTCAGTGTTGTGAAAGCACCTGAAGATGCAGAGTTAGCACCGATTGTAGCACCGTCAACAGTACCACCGTTTATGTCTGCTGTGTCAGCAACCAATGAGTCAATATTAGCAGTTCCATCTATGTAAAGGTCTTGCCATTCTAATGTAGAAGATCCTAAATCGCTAGTTCCATCGGCAATAGGAAGTAAATCGCTATCAAACCTACCAGTTACAGTAACACTATCTGTTGTAGCATTACCAAGGTTGACATCACCGTTTGCATCTAGTTGTCCAGCTAAGGTTGTTGTACCTGTAACTCCAAGTGTAGTTGAGAATGTAGCACCTTCTGCAACTGTTAGTCCATCAAGTGTGGTAGCACCATCTACGTCTAAGTTACCAGTTATAGTAGCATTTGAACTAGCAGCGACTGTTGTAAATGAACCTGCAGCTGCGGTTGATCCACCGATAACTACGTTGTCTGCTGTTCCACCGTTTATGTCTGCTGTGTCTGCAACCAATGAGTCAATGTTAGCAGTGCCATCAACATATAAATCTTTCCATTCCTGACTAGATGAACCTAGATCGTATGCATTATCCGTATTCGGTATAATATTTGAATTAACATCGCCTCCGAAAACGACATTATCAGTAGCAGCATCACCAAGGGTAAGTGTTCCACCATTGAAGGTTGTGGTTCCTGTTACTGTTAAATTTCCACCAACTGCTGTGTTGCCATTGACCGTCAGGTCTTCATACATGACAACATCTTTAGCAAAGGTAGAAATACCGACGTGAGTAGATAAACCAGAGATGACCTGCTGATTCTTTCCACCGACTTTGGCTAACTCTCTAGCTCTAGACATAACTGGTATTTTTTAAAAGAATTCTCTCTTACGTATTTATACCGAAACTATACCTCAGTTAGATTGAATTTGTATTTCTTACCTGATCTATTATTCTTTAGGAAAAGATCTGATTCCCCTTCCTGAATTGTCCAGTCACCCCAAGTTCCGTCAACATCATTAGATGAACCTTGATTATTCAACTGTAAGTCCATAGAATGAACATTTCTCCACCTCATAGTGGAAGATCCCAGATCATATGTATTATCAGTTCCTGGTAATATATGTCCAGTATTAATATCAGGAGTTCCAGTCAGTCCAGTAGCATTAGCATCTATAACACCAACAACAAGAGTATTTGTACCTGGATTATATGTGAACCCTGTATCTGTCCTAACATCTTCACTACCAGTTGCTGTGTCTACAAATGTGATAAAATGTTCCGCATTTGTAGTGTTAGTAGCAGTAAGTTTTATCGTTGTTGCATCTATGTTAGTTAGATTACTACCATCAATACCTGGAGGAATTGTTCCTTCTAGATTTGCTGCTGCTATGTTTGTAAGAAGAGAACCATTTCCAGAAAACTTAGTAGCAATTAGTGTACCGTTACTTGAGTTGAATGTTAAATTAGTTCCTGATCTAGGTTGTAGATCACCAGTAGGACCACCTGAAGCGTATATTACATTACAGTTACTAACTGTAGATTCATCTGTTACTCTTATTTCTGTACAAGCACCTGTTACGTCACCTGTAAGATTACCTACAAACCCACCTGTTGATGTTATAATACCAGTAGCATTTCCTGTGGTAAGTTGTAACTGTCCAAGAGTTGAGATTCCAGTTGCTGCCTGATTTATACTACCATTGACATTACCAGTTAGGTTACCAATAACCCCACCAGTTGCAGTAGTAACACCAGCAACTTCTAATTGAGTTGTCTTAAGATAAGCAGCAGTTGATACACCTAAAGCATTGAAGTTTCCAACAAATCCAAACGATCCACCTGGTGCAATATATCCTTTGGTAGTTGTAACTATACCAGTAGAATATACTGTATCTACTCTGAGTTGACCTATAGTAGATATACCACTTGCAGGGTTCTGGTTGAACTGTCCGTTTACATTACCACTAAAAGAACCATCATGGTTTCCACTAGCATTTCCTGTTAGGTTTCCAACCACATTACCTGTGACATCGCCAGTTAGATTACCTTGAACATTACCAGTTACATTACCAGTTACATTACCAGTTACATTACCTGTAAGATTACCAAAGTATCCAGAAGTTGCTGTGGATGCTCCAGTAATTGATATATGTTTACCTACTATCTGATCTACATGATTGAAATCACCCGTTGGGCTGATTGATCCAACACCTGCAACAGGATTTGTTATAGTAAGACCTGCACCTACTCTTATAATACCTAAGTCTTGATATGAAGCAAATCCTCTATCGTCCTGAAAATCTATTAGGGCATCTGCCTGTGAAAATATTGATACAATACCAGATTGAAACTCACCTGGTGGTAGTTCTACAAATGATAAACCTGCACCAACCCTGAAAGTAGTAACACCTGTGATACGTGTAAAACCGTTGGCATCTTGTACGTCATTTGTAGATTTATTGACTAATACAGTAGCAACACCAACCGTAACACCACCAAAGGTTTGTTTTGTCTGAACTGCTTGTATACCGTTACCAACAAAGTTGAATCTAGTAACAGAACCACCAAAACCAGTTGGTGCTATACCTTCATCTTCTACTGTTAGACCTGAGGCAGTACCAGATGGAGAACCTGATGGAACATCCCAATATCTTTTACCATCTACGTTACCATATAATACGTAGTCATTATTAGTGGGTAATCCTAAGTTAGGTTCAGTTTCTTCCAGACCAAGGAATCCTGGAAACCCAGTGGTTTGTTGTCTAGTTGTAGATAAACCAGCGTAACTTGTTACGCCTACCTTACCTGAAAGAAGTTTTGCCATTACTTAGCGTTCTCCAATACACTTATAATGCATTTCTGTGTGTTATTGACATCTCCTTTAATTTTGAGAATGTCTCCTGTTTCCAACACCAATCTACCTTCAATGAATGAAGCAGAATCTTGGTGTGGTACTCTATATCCATCAACAATTGGTGTATCAACAGAATTTCTGCTATGAAATACACTGAATTGTGTAACTGAGGACATCGTGCCCACATTTGCTACGTTGCCGTATATGACAAGAGAAGCAACACCTGGTGGGCATGTGTAGATACCCACTGCATTCACTGTTAGTGTGTGGGTATAAGATCTAAATCTATTAAGTGGGATCGCTGCCATTTATCCTCCTAGTGCGATAATGAGTGGCGTTAATGTTGCTTGAATGCTCTTATTGAAAGCATCACCTGTAATTGTACCTGTCTGTTGATTGATGGTAAATCCATCACCAACTTTCAGATTACCTCGTTCATCGGTTGAGGTATATACTACCCTACCGCCTTTCTCTGATACTGTTTCATTTTCTGGTATTGTAATACCACCTGCTGTAGGTAGTGCTGCACCGATTGTTAATCCAGCACCAACATATTCAAACGTATATGAGGATGCAAGTATTAGAGATTGTCTTGCGAACGGAACTGTAGAACCAACGCCAACATTAGCTGGTATAGTTTGATCAACAGTAATCGTAGAAACACCAGCTGTAACTGGAGTCGTACTATTTATGGTATAATAAGATGGTCCAATTTCAGCAGTTGCTGTTGCAGTTACTCCTGATGTTGGTGGATCAATCGTAATGCTCGGAGCAGTTCTATATTGTGAACCATTTGCAAATAGATTTACAGAGGTTACACTACCAAATCCACTTATAACAGCAATACCTTCAGCAGGTATACCATTAGGACCAGATGGGGCTGAAGCAGTAACTCTTGGTGGGTTAGCAGTTGTATAACCACTACCAGGATTAGTAATACTTACATTCGTTACCTCATTGAACAATTCGCCAAGATAAAATACCTGACCAGTGTAAGGTCTTTGAGTCAATCCAGATATTACTACCTGATTGTCCTCCTCTACAGCAATCTGTGCTAATGCACCTGTCTGTGCCACAGTACCAATACCTGATGCTATCAGACCATAAGTACCGAATGATGCGTTAGAGTTATTGAGGTCACACTGTCCACCTGATACACAAGTGATAGCAGACTCGTCACAAATAGTAAAGATAGAAACTAACTGAGCATAAGCATCATTTGATATAGTAACACCTATACCACCTTGGTTGTACTGAGTATATGAGTCAACAACCATTGACTTGATACCCATTACATGATTTCCATCAATCCTTAGACCAACACTATTAGGAACAAAGTTAGTACAGTTCCTAACGTATGGTGACTGGGTACATACGCCAACATATCTTGCTCCAGCACCTGCATCTCCAATGTTGACAGTAAATGTATTACTTGTAGCAGCAGTAACAGCAGTTATAATACCTGCTACATGATCCGTTGGTCTTGGATATGTATGATTAGAACCATGCTCATCTTGCTCACATGTAAATGTCAATGCATTAGTAGTAATACCAACCTTGGCATTTGATTTTTGTATATTATTAGCAGTAGAAGCAATAAATGTATGATTATACTGACCACCACTCGTTACAGCATTAGCTGATGTACCACCAGCCCATAAATGTTCAGTAGTGTTAGATGCTTTACCAACATTTAATGTTATAGTAGTACCAGTAGTACCGATAATCTCTACAGGTTGATCGTATGTTCTATCTCTCTTCTGCTTGATAGAGTTAGTAACAGCAGAGAAGAATGTATGAGGTGTAAGATTAGTAGAAGGAATACTCTGACTATCAAGAACTACAACAGTAATATTATTATCATCTACCTTAGTAACTTCTATCCACTTACCACTAACAGGGTCTGTTGCTCTTGGATATGCCTTTCTAGCCGCAGCACCTGAAGCACCACCAAACGCACATTCAAAAGTTACACCACCATCATCTATCTTAATATAATCACCACTTCTCATACCATGATCAGGTATGGTTAGTGTCATAACACCTGTATGAGGATTATATGCACCACCCGTTGCAGTATGATTGTCTATCGTTGAGCGTGGATAAGTATGGTTTGAACCATGACTATCTTGAGCACAAGTAAATGTTAATTTACCCTCTCCAATCTTTACCTTATCACCTTCTTGTAATGAATGAGATCCAATAGTAAGTTCTAGAACACCTGTGCTTGGTTCATAATTTGCACCACTAACAGCATGATTTACTGCTGGACTTGGACCAACATTGACTGTAAAGTTAGTAGCATCTACAACTGTAGCAGTTATAAACTTACCACTTACAGGATCAGCATCGTTGTCACGTACATTATCAGCACCCCTAGGATAAGTATGATCACTCCATGTACCATCCATAGTACATCTAAAGGTCAAAGAGTCATCATCAATACCAATGAAATCTCCTGAAGTTAATCCATGATTAGCAGTTGTAGTTACTGTAAGAATACCAGCAACAGGACTATAAGAAGCAGTAGAAATTGATAATCTAGTAGGAGCAGCTAAACCATGAGGATTTTCTGTGGTAAATGTTACTATACCTGATGTAGGATCATAATCTGCAGCAGTTGGTGTGGTTGATAAACCAGAGTTCCATGCCGTCTTTACAATACTACCAGCAGCAGAAGTAACAAACCTATGGTTGTTTACAATACCACTTGGCGGATATGATACCATAGCACCAGTATTTGCTGCACCAATGAATGACATATTCTGGAGCAGTACGCCATTGTTTACATGGAATAAGTCCTTACTCTTGTTCTTTGGTACTACCTGTGCATTTCTTAGATCATCTCCATCTATGGTAACATTACGAGGAACAAATATTGGGTTCTCTTCTTCGTATATACCTGCAGCAACTCGTATAACATTACCTGCCTTTGCCTTTAGACAAGCAGCTTCAATAGTTCTTAGAGCATCTCCTTCCGAGAATCCTGTATTATTATCATTTCCATCTTCGTTAACGTAATATATGTTTGTTACACTAGCACCTGCACCTACCCATTGCAATCCACCACTATCAGTTGCTTGTAATACACTCTTACCAATACCAGCTGTACCATTAGCATCAAGGAATGTTCCACCAATCTGAACCAATCCGTCAGTTTGTAGAGTATACTCAGGTTGTGTACTCCCAATACCTACTCGCTCATTGACAGGATCAAATACAAAGTTAGAAGCACCACCAAATTTTAGATTTGCTTTCTTATATTGTACTGAATATACTTTATCTGCAGCGTTCGTCTCAATCTGTGCTAGGTCTGTCCATGATACACCAACACCTGTAGTTATCAGTGCTTGACCATTTGTACCTTCTGTGTCATTCTTATCGTAAACTTTGCCAGTAAATCTTGCAGTGCCCCGAACATCGAGGTCTCTTACAGGTTGTGTACTTCCAATACCAACCTGGCCTGCAGCAACAATGCCATCAAAGTTGGCAGTAGATGCTACATCTAAACCATAGATCGGGTTGGTTTTACCAATACCAGTCTTTTCACCGTCAGCATCAACTACAAGAGCCTTGTCACCGACTTCGAGACCTTTTTCTACGGCAAACTTCTTATTAACTGATGCCATTTACCAAATGCACTCCTTTGTATATGTATTTAGATCAACTAATACGCATGATATAAGCGATAGCATAGTATGGAGGTAAGTTCTTACCAGCTCCAGAAACACCATTATCGTTGACAGTAGTAGCAACGGTAATACCAGTAGTCTCACTACTTGATGTCATTGTCCTTGTATTAGGTAGATTAGATCTATCATTCAAGGTGTTACCCTCGTTATCATCATTATTATGAGAACTAAATGTGTGTGCGTGGCCAGGGTCAGTAACAGCAGATGTTGCAGTGTGACCATGCTCTACTACTACAGAATCAGTAAAACCACCTGTGCTGTCAGCAGCATATGCACTACCTCTACCCACAATAAACTTATCAATTAAGTTTGGTGTACCGTTTGATCCATTACATAACGCCCAGTTACTTGGTACGTTAGCATCTGTACCAGACCACATGATAATACCACCAATAGGTATGACACCCTTACCAACCAGTGTTGAACCAGTAATAGTATGCGAGGAAGCACTTATATTACCACTTGCAGTGATTGCTCCAGATGTAACTGTACCAGTTACAGTTAGGTTTCCAGCAATATCAGTTTTATCTAATGTTGTATCACCATCAACATCAAGATTACCATCAACATCGAGGTTATTATCAACATCGATTGCAGAGGCAGTTAATTTAGCACCTGAGAATGTGAGTGAAGAACTATCTTGTAACTCTCCATTAGCTCCAGCAATAAGAACACGTCCATTTGTAAGATCAGTAACCTTTAGACTACCAAACCTTCCATTACCATTGATACTTAGAATTTCACCTGAGTTAACAGAAGCTTGACCTATTGCTAACTTATCAAAGGCATAAGCATTGCTTCCACTCTCATATGATATAGGAGCAAACTCTTGCCATCTCTCAGATCCAGATCCATCTGTCTTCACCCAACCAAGATTTCCACCTGGCGTGTGACTTACTCTGAATAGAATATTATCTTGTGACTGACTAGTAGTAGGAGTAGTTTCTTGTATCCCAACAAAGACAGTCTTACTAATATTACCAGATCTATTACCTCTTAGTTTTAGATCTATTGTATCAGTATTACCATTACTGTATAGGTTATTATTGACTGTTAGATCATCAAATATAGCACTTGTTGGCATAACAAAGTCTTCACCAACATCTGTGTTATCAAACTTATCAATAGTATCAATCTCTTCACCTGTTACAGCATTAATCTTCTTACGTCCGATGTAGAAATCACCCTTATCATTCATACCAGTGTAAGCAACCAAACCACCTCTAGTCTGAAGTGACTGTGATCTCAACTGATCATCCTCATCCAAGGTACTACCTTGGTTCTGAGGCATTGCCGTGCTGTAGTTACCTGGACCGTATCCAACATACTCAAACGTATGACCAGAAGCACGTATAATACTATAACGTCTGTTTTCTACTGGTAATACCTTTATACGACGTACTGAGCAGTTAGATTCATGTGCGACAGCATTAGATCCAAGCAAACCTCTGATAACACTGGTTCCAGTTGAATTTGCAACTCTTACAATTTCATTTTCAATTAGAAGATAATCCCCTCTTCTCAATAACTTAACATCAGCAAGTGTAATAGAAGATCCAGTTGCACCTAAATTACTGTTTAGTTTTGTAGTAACACCATCATAAAAAGGAATATCTCTACCAGATGTTCTTACAGAAATACCAGTACCATGAGCATATGCACTGGCCATTGTACCTGATGCCTGATGAGTTGGGAACTTACCAATGTTTACTAGAACTGATGAACCATATCCTACTCTATCAGTAACATCATATGTACCATTTAGATTAGCATTAGAAATACTGTTTAGAACAATCTGATCACCCTTTCTGAGTCCAATATCACCAGCAGTCTGAACCGTTGCTATACCACTAATATGGTTATGTTGTACAGATGTTATACTAATTGATTTACCAACACGGAAAATGTGTCCACCTGTAGCAGCCCCAGTTGCAGAACCAGGAACTGTAACCCTTAGATTACTATTAACAGAAGATATCTTATGAAGACCGTTATAGGACTCACTAGACATTCCTACCACTTGAATTATATCACCAACACCACTATCAATCTCAGTGATGTCAAACGTAGCGTTAGTTCCAGCAGCAGAGAAAGGAATACCTTTTATAGTAACTGTACCACCTACCAAATAACCTGAACCTGGTTGATTGATATCAAATGCACTAACTGCACCTGCAGCATTTACAGTAACATCCACTGTCAATCCATGTCCACCACCAGCTTCGGTTTCTACATTGAAATAGAACTCAGCATTACCACTATTTGTTCCTAGATTACTACCACCACTAAGATTATTTGTTGCTTTTACTCCATTGAATCCATGATGATGACTAGTATCTAATCTTAGATTACCACCACTATGTGAACCAGCACTAAGACCAATACCAATATTAGTTGTCTCTAAGAATGAATTTATAGATTCCTTTGTTATACTATTAGCAGGGTCATTAGTTTTGACTATACCAGGTTTGCTTCTTAGTGCATAAGAAACAGCAGCCTCAGGATCTACAACAGTATTATCTTTACTTGCCTTAGGACGTAAATCATTTATGTCCTGTGGATAGTAATTAGAAGTTGTTGAGAAAGGAGATACAGTAGGTTGAGCAACATAACCTAGTACAGTTAAGTCATATACACCATCTTGTACATCTTGCTTATATCCTTGAATCTCTTGACTACTATAAATTTGTAGTGCTTTTGCTGTATCACGTTTAGCAAAGTATGGTGCAAAAGTTCTACCAGAACCAACTATACTTGAATCATGTTTAGTATATGGAATATAACCTATTACATTTGCACTCAATCCAGTAGTAGTTGTTATACCACCAGGATTGGTATTCAAACCAATTCTAAATGTTCTATCATCATTGATACCAAGAATATCAAATGTACCATTGAAACCTGAATTGTCAGCACCAAGTGTGTTGTTACCACTTCTTAGTCTAAGTATCTCAATAGTATTACCAGCATCTAATTTATGTGGAGCCTGTGCAGTAATAACACCAACATTAGAAGACCATGTTGCATCTACAATTACATTCTCAGTTCTAAGATCAGATACTGATCCAAGACTTGAATTATTATTTTGATACTTATCATCATCAACTACAGTACCAGACTCTGCAATTACAAATCCATCAGTAGGTGGAACAGCAATAGTATTGTTAGGTACAGCATATCTCAAACGATAGACTGTATCAAGATCAAGTCTATTATCAGGGTTTCTTGTAATAAATGTATTATTAGTCTTAGGTGATAGATCTGCTTGGTTGTTGACTATCTGTGTACGTAAAGTATTACCTGCACCAACGTTTATGTACCAACCAGTATTATTTTCATACTGTATTGGATGTCCTGGTTCACCAGGTTTCTTACCTTCTACGGTAGATACTATCCTTAGTTCTCCACCAAGATTATTAATACCTGTTAAATTAGTACCAGAAACTGCATTATTATAAGTTGATGCCAACTTGATCTTATCATCAGCATTAGAAATTATAAAGTATTCTTTATTATGCTCTATACCATCAGGTAGATTACCATCCTTGGCATATACCTTTACCTTCTCTCCAGCCAAAAGATCATGGTCTGTTTGTAAAGTTATAATATTAGAAGTAATAGAGTTGATACCAGAGTTTGATCCAACAATATACTCTTTCTTACCTACAGACCAGTTAGCAATCTTACTATCATTACCTGGCATATAAACAGTAGTAGCATAAGTTGTAAGACCTATACCAACAGATAATGTTTCTCCTATTTTGTTACCAACATTATAACCATTAGCAGTTCTTGAAGGTACACTATCCTTACCCGTAAATCCATACAAATATAATCTGGAATCTGTAGTAACACCTGCAGTGACATCTACATCAATTGCTTCCCAGTTTATATTAACTTCAGCAGCATTATTTTTCTTAGGTGGTACAATAGAAGTAATATAACCTTTATCATCTCTTGTAAATGCTTTATCCCTATATCCATCAGCAACAAAAGATCTCTGACCGAAATTAGAGTTAGAGTTGGTGATAGAAATATCAGCACCAGAAGATACCTGATAATGCTTACCATATCCAATAGCAAACACAGATACCAACTGCATTACAGCATTATTAGATGCTTTTATATGACAACTCTCATATTCAGGTTTATGTCTTGCGTTAGGATCAGTGTGTAATGATACTGAAGTTCCAAGAGTTGCTTGATCTTGCCAAGTTCCTGTGCTTGCATTATATCTTACAAATGCATTGTCATCTTTCTGTAAAGATACACCAGTAAACTGTGCAGCAACAATAGATTTGAACCCAGTTGCTTTTGATCCGTCACAATGAAGACCATTGATACCATAAACTGATCTAATTGAACAGTTGAAGATATAAGGTGATGCAGAAGTTATACTATCACTTTCAATCTTAACCGTTGGTGTCAAACCACTCAATGATGGAGTTGCTGTAGATGCTGGTACTACTGGTACAGCATATGTAAAGTTAGTGTCATTTATAACTTGGTTTACAATAAAACCACCATCATAGTAAGTATCGTTGACACCCTGAATCATTACAGGAGTCCCTACCGCCAAATTATGAGTAGTTTTTGTTACTACAGTAACTATCTTAGTAGCAGTAGCAGATGATGGTGTTGTTCCAGAATATATGTCTTGTATCTCAATAGCACCTATCTGAGATATTGATCCAACAATTCTAGTCTCATCAACAACCTTCTCAAAATCATCGTTAGATGGATAGTTAGGTAATGCTCTACCACTGTTTATACCATAAGCTAAAGTCAACTTATGATAATACATATCAAGATCTGTATTACCCTTACCAGGTATTACATTCTGACCATCAGCGTACTCAAAGCAAGTTAGCTTATGGTGTGAGAAATTAGGAGTATAAACATTTCCAGTATAATCTTTATAGATCCTATCATTAGGATCTGCATCAAAGAAACTGAATCCAAAGAAGAAACAAGATCCTGTTACTCTGAATATTGCTGTTGGTTCTATACCTGATGCACTAGGATCAGGAACATACTTTGGTCTTATCTTAGTCTTTCTGAGGTCTTGTCCAACAATGGATGTACCTCTTGGCATAATAACTCCACCATTAGCAGAGTTGAATTTATATAATACGTTATCGGTGTCTTGTATATCAAAGTTACTTCCAACTGCAAATTCACTTATAGACGCTGCACTTCCACCTATATCAGTTATACTACCACTTGTATCAATTTGTAGACCAGGACGGTTATCGATATAATGAACACCAGGCGAGACCATGATAGTGGTCTTATCAAACTTATCGTTATCTTTACCTAACTGATATGAAAAGCGAGCAGACTCAATCAATGCCCTCTGTATCGTCCTAAACGGGCGAGTTCTGGAGTTACCAGTGTTACTGATATCATCAGTTGCATCAAGTTCCTCAGGGTTTACGTATATTACGTTGCCCTGAACATTCTTTAGAAAATTCTCAAGTCTACTAAGTGGCATTGCCTATAAATCCTGACACCATTCCTTCAAGTTATTTATAGAACCTAGATTCGTGGTATCTTTTGGACTAATGGCATTACATCAGTTTCAACCTTCTCTACGATTTGATCTATGATATTAACATCCAATCCAGCAAACGGTGGTATAATACCCAATATTCTTAGTAAACCATCTACAAACAATGCAAGACAAGTAAATCCAAGGATCATACTAATGATAGTAGCATCCCTATTATGCTTTCGCATGGACTCTTCATCTATTTTCCTTGCTTCATCTACAGCAAGTCTAATCAGTATATCAACCTCATCCTTTGTATAACACAATTGAGGAAGAATTTTTCTGATTTTTTCTTCTGTCATTAGATGTAAACTATTTTTAGTTGGTCATCAATCTCAGATGCTTTTCTTGTAACCTTGAACACTGCCATGAATTGATCAGTATCATCGCATGTAACTTGTTGGCAAGAACCATCAGATCCATAGATCTCAAAGGTTCTGCTTTCCATATTTATGCGAATCTCGTCAACAAATTCGGCAGAGAAATCAAGGTTAGCCATGCATAAAATATTTACTGGTCATATAGTAGCATTTATAAGGATGGTTGTCAACCCTTCTTCTTAGGTTTCTCTTCCCTAACATCATAATGATACCCTGCAGCAGAGTATTTACTATTATCACCAGGATAATCTCCAGCATTTTTACCAGGATATTCTGGGATTAACTTCTCTCCTGCTCTGTCTGCCCACACATGATATGCTGCATTTATAGGACCACCAGCAGCATTTCTTACAATAACTCTCTTACCATACTGTATCTCTTTTACATACAGTTCTTGATATGATCCGATTGGTGTAAGATGGACTGTAATAGTTTCCTTATCTACAAAGTTTTGCCAGTAGTCAGGTAATTCTATAATACCATCCAACTGAACTTTACCTCTAACATATATTGCTGCCTCTGGTCCTTCAACACAAGCATGTCTAAGTCTATAACCTTCTATGTTAGGATGAGGTAAGTCAAATACCTTACAACCTGGTGGTGTACCTGATGTTGTGCTAATATCACCTATAAAATTACTTGCCTTCACTGTAGATGATGCTGTTATCTTACCTGTTTGATTTGTATCTCCATCTTGTACAGTGTTACCCTCAATGTCGAGTGCTTTGCCACTCTCTGTCACAATTTTGACATCACCTTCAATATCAACAGCACGACCTGCAACATTAGGTTTGAAATCTCCTAGGTCAGTACCAATATTTGCAACACCTTTAGCATCTTTACTATGACCTCCTATAAATGAAGGTCCAGTAACAGCAAGAGTACCATCATAAGGTGCGTCACCATTCAGAGTTTCATCTGATTGATCTAATTTTGCTGGTTGTTCTTTACCAATGTAAATTTTACCAGATTCAATGTCACGTATTCCAGCCATTAGTTTGTTCTAAGTGTTTTTGTTTGTTCGTCTATATATTCCCTCAGGAATGCAGGGCATATTTTTGTTTTTGGTTCATGTAATCTAATAACCTGACCAATAAGAATCTGCCATCCTACGGAATGAGACAATATTCGATCTTTAGCATCGAATGTAATGTTTTCTGCTTTTATTATAGCACGATTTGCAGCATCTAGGGTAATATCATGTTCAGATTTTAACGTAATTCCACCAGTATCATCTGCTCCCTCTGCTTTCATCTTTATATCGTGAGCAACTACAGAGAATCTACCATCACATTGTATTCTAATATCACCCTTACTCTTTATAAGAAGAGGTGCATCATCAACAACTTGTAGTATGCTGGAGCCTGAAGTTCCTCCAGCGTCTTCGCTGGACTTCAACTCAAATCCCCCATCATGGAATAATCTCAAAGAATTACTTTGAGAACCAATAAGTTGTATATCTCTTTTACGAGTAACCTTATCATCCCGTTCTCTTCCCATGAAGAATGTACCATCTTCAGGATGTTGTATTATAACTGGTGGTACATAAGGTTTAGTATCGGCTTCTTTCTTTTCTTCTTCTGGAGGAGTTTTATCTTCTACTGGTGGAGTCTCATCTGGTGTAGTTATTACTTCATCTCTATTATTTCCTGGTGGTTTTCTTTCACCAGGATCTCCAGTTTCTCTATCTAATTCTGGTTCTGGATTTACATTACCTAATTCTTCTTCCTCTTCTTCTTCCTCTTCTACCTCTGGTTCTGGATTTATTGCTTTTTTTTGTTTCTCAGTTAAATTTGCAGTTGGATCTTCTTCAGTTACTGGTTCTTCAGTTACTGGTTCTTCAGTTACTGGTTCTTCAGTTGTTTCAGCATTAGCTACCTTTTCTGCTTCTGCAAGTGCAATTTCTTCCCGTTCTTTTTTAAGAACGTTCATCTTTTTATTATTAGCTAATAGTTCTTGTTCTTTATCATCAATTTGCTGTTGTATTGCTTTATACTCATCAGAATCCCTTCCATGTATCTTCCTTACTTCATTTTTTCTTTTTTGTAGATCATTGAAATCTGAATTTAATAATTGTTTATTTTTATTTAACTGTCCTATTTCACTTTGAACTTCACCAAAAGATCTTCCTTCTTGTTTTTCTATATTACTGTTATCTAATCTTGTTCCCACATAATCAAACTCACCCTTTTCTACATTAGCAGCAGCAGTTTCACTTGATGTAATAATCTTTTTTTCTTCTACTTTAGGTTGTTCTACTACTGTATCTAATGTAGGTTGTTCTACTACAGGTTGTTCTACCTTAGGTTCTACCTTAGGTTGAACAGGATTGGATACAATCTCATTTTCACCTCTTTCAATAGCAGAATTTGGAACATAATAACTTCCATCTCCACGTTGCCTCATATCAACGCCATTAGGAGAATCAACCTTAGAATTACCAGTTAGTACTGAAATTTGATTACCAGGTTCAAGAGCTGTATGATCTAAAGGTGGTAAACCTAATTCTTTATTATACTCATTAATCTGGTTTACCCTAAACTGTCTACCATTTCTACTGGTAGTTCTATTCAAAGTGCTTATTTGACTTGCTCTACTTTGTGCTAGAACAGCATCACGTTTAGAACCAGTTACTACGTTTCCATTATAGAAAACTACTCCATTAGTTATTTTTACACTCATTAGTAAATCCTAGGGCAATCAATGACTCTAATAAGAGTAGCAGTAGGTGGTAATTCACCAGTAAACTCCTCTCTCTTAGTAAATTTGGTTATAGGTCTTATTCTAGCACCCGAACCAGTTCTTGTGTTGATGGTAAGTTTAGGAATATCAGTTATTCCAACTCCACAACCACCAGAACCTCCAACTATTTTACCATCAAAAATCTGAGGTATAATAGTACATGGACCTGCACCTGTATCCTCTACAGTTATGGTATCACCTTCTTGGTATCCAGCACCTGTGCTGATAACCTGTATACCACTAACAAATCCCACTACATCCTCTCCATCAGAATCTGCGTCTGCTCCCAAATATCCTCCACCTGGATCAGTTATAATAATATTAGTCACTTCTCCAGTCTCAGGATCAATAACTGCTTCACCTGCTGCACCTGCACCATTTCCACAATCATCAATAAAACGTACTTTAGGTGGATCTGTAAAACCTAATCCCAAATCTTTCATATTGACACCAACTACCTTACCAACAGAGTTGATAACACCATTAGCAATAGCACCTATACCTCCACCACCAAATAATTCTATTCTTGGAGGACCACAGTTCTTCTTGAATGGATTACATGCACCTACAAGTGACTCCATATTACCAAGATCCATATCCATAGATGTAAGACTTCCACCCAATCCTGGTACTTTTGATATTACACCTGTTGCTGCACCTAAACCTGGTATCATCTGGTTCATAAATCCACTCAAATTCTTAGGAGAGAATCCACTAAGACTGGTTGCCATATTCAACGTCTGGTTGAAATCTAAAACCTTCTTAGGATCAGGACCAAGATTAGTTACCCAATCATCTGGTGCTACTTCACACTCATTACCTTCACACTGTAATAATGCTAAACCTGCCTGTGCAATACCAACTGCCTTATCCATCATTGACATAAATGATGGTATCTGAATACCTGCTATTTTACTCAATGCATTTATAGGACCATTGATCATGTTCTGAATTGAATCACTAATAGAATTCATCAAACCACCTATAAATTTTTCTGCAAGACAAAGTGGTGCATTTACTAATTTACCGAGCAATTCTTTTAGAAAGTCTCCAACAAAATTCTTGAGACCTTTTAAAAAATTCTCCATCAAACAATATATGGCATCAGTCTGTTTCTTTACCTCAAGTTGTTTGATTAAATGAGCAGGGTCAAGGAAACCAACAGCATCATCCACTCTCTTATTGATTTCAGAGAACATCTGCTTTCTTGCTTCTCTTACTACACCAGACATTCCACCTGCGATCTTTATAGAAAACTTATCAACAAGTTTATCCATGTTGACAAACTTATTCACTACTGGATCAATATAAGCATCCTTATACTTCTCAAGACCTGTAACTATACCAATAAAATTCTGTAATTCTTTTGCTACCTCACCCATTGCACCCTTAGGTGTATAACATTTCTGATGAGTCTTTACCTCATAAGTCTTATTATCAAAGTGTTTTGCTATAGTTCCCTTTTCCTCTTTCTTATCATTGAGAACTTTAGCATCACTGGTAGCAATACTACTAACAGGATCGTTTGGTTCATTACTGACAAGAGTAATAGGATCACCCTTCTCTATTTCCTTAGGAAAAATGTAAGGAGCAAATCCTGTAGTACCATTATTGATTACATCTTCAGCACTCTGTTCTGTCTCAGTAGAACTATTGTTATGAAAACAACCTACAACTACAGGTTGCTGTGCTTCCTCACCGTCTAAGAAAAATCCAAATACCCATTCACCACCTTGCAAAGCAAAGCTAGTACCACCAAAATTATTACCAGCACCAAAATTAGGTGGAGTTAGAAAATGTGCCCAAGGTAGGTCAACATCATCTATTCCACCTTCTTCTCCACTAGCCTTAGGGTGATGACCAAATATTCTTACCTTTGCCCTAAATCCATTCTGAAAGTTTTGATTGTTTTTATCACGCCAAGCTTTATCAGGAGTTACCTGTCCTAAGAACCAGTGAAACCCATCTCTTCCAATGAAGTCAATAGCCGAATGACGTGTCTCAAGCATTAGTCATCATATACTCTACATTCAAATGAATCTGGGTGATTATCACAATACACTTCTAAGTGCTGATCCTCATGGCGTGTGTGCCAATCATTAATCTTAGCACCACCAAGATTCTCTTCATTCTCATCATGATCATGGAATGCATCATTGTGCATTTCTAAATCCTTTTCAGTATATTCGATCATGCCATGATTGACATGCTCTTTATGATCCTTAGGATCAATATAGACCTCATGGTTGAGATCGTGTTCTGGAGTTTTTGTAGTCATTAATCTTTAGATAGGAAAGAATCTCGTACCAAAGTCAAACCTGTAAAGTCACCTGTAGGATTACCAACTTCATGTGATAATTGAGCAATCATATACTTACCAGAAGCGGAGTTTCGCTTATCTGATTCTTCATTATTTAGTTCTGGAAACTCAAGTTCAATCATGGCACCTGCCCTTAGGGACAGATTCATAGGTATTGTAACATCTAACGTTTGAGAAAACAAGGATGAATACCTTGAATGTGCTTGAGCCTGAAATTTTGCCTGATCTTGTGGAGTATTAGTTTGAAGTCCATCCTCGTCTGGTGTCATAGCACCCTGATCAGTTACACCAACTATAATCCTAGAATAAAAATCAGTGAAATCCTCTGGTATCACTTCCTCATCATTTGCCTTCTTCATATGTTTTTCAACAGAATCTTTATAAGAAAAATCAGCAAATAATGGTTTCTTGGTTACCAAATCAAAATACCAGTTAGCAGTTTTATATGCACCTGCTCTGAGTTTTTTGATTATATCATGACTTTCATCCCAATTAGGTTCTCCAGCAACCTTGAAATTAGCAACCTTAGGATCTAATTCTTTCTTATCAGCAGATAGAATATACTTCTCCTCAAACGGTTCACTCAATAATATTGTATCAATACTTTCAAACCTAAATCCATCTAATGTCTCATAGAATAGAAATCCAGAAGATCCTTTCTTTACACTATCACCATCAGATTTTTCAGGAATAGATTTACGACATAAATCCATAACTGTCTTCAATGGTTTTCTATAATTACCAACAAACTCATAATCATTTTTAGTTTTCTCTGTATAAATCCTTTCTTTCTTTACCTCTAACTTATCCTTTAGAATCTTCTCTACACTATTTGCTATATTACCCTTATACTTTTCCCATACCCTACTAGTATGATTAGATACTGCATGTTTTGTCTCAAGAACTAATTCATATATTTCCCTCTTAGGATCAGACATAATATTCATTATGTTTGTTATAACAAGAGGTTCTTCCTTTACATCAAACTCTATACCATCCTCACTACTTGGATGAGTCAGTTTCAAATTAACTGCAGCACCACTTCTTATTGGTAACTTATTGAGAAATCCAAAAGTATCATTACATTGAATAGTTACATGAATAGAAGGATCAAATACATCTTCATAATACTTGAAGAATCCTATCTGCCCCAACATATTGAGAAAATCACCTTCTTTATCTTGTGGAACTATATCAAACCTTTCGATCTTGGTTCCTTTTGTCCAAAGCTTCTTCTTATTCATACTGTTAATAAGCTTGTGAACTGTGCATATTTAGCGAGGTTCGAGTATACATCAGTAGTTACAGGTGTTGGTGTTGAATTTCCACCACCACCTCCTCCTCCCACAGGAACTTTCTGTATCGTACCACCATTATTGATAACCAATACCTTTTGCCTACCAGAACCAGGAACAATTACACCATCTTGAGTAGGAATGAATAATTCTGGTTCAATCTCACCTATAACAACTGGTTCCCCTTCAGATACTTTACCACCAAACTGTTTTCCTGGAATAGTAGGTTTACCCCAAACACTATCATCTACTGCATTACCTGCTTCTAATATTCTCTTAATAAGATCCTCATTTTTACCTAATTTTCTAAGAGGATTCATAGTATTCTCTAACTGAACCCTTGTCTTAACTGAAGTATTTTTCAATGCCTGATTTGTTATAGATTCCATTGGTTGCAACTTAGTACCAGGATATTTTTTTATAATTTTTCTATTTGCATCCAGTATAAGATCAGATAATGTTTTAGTTGGTTGCTGACCACTGACTGTAACTGGTGGTCTTACGTAAAACTTTGGACGGTGGCGTTTTATAAATGAAAGTCTCTTCAACCAAGGTGCTTTCAAGAATGCCTGTCTAGCAGCTAAACCAAGAGCAGTTTCACTCAAAGGACCATCAAAAATATTGACAAGACCAACAACTGCTAGTGTTGCTAATCCAACCCCTAAAGCAGTGTATCCGATATTATCAACCCATGCTCTCCACCGAGGTTTTCTTCTAATGGGTATAATATCACCAATATCAGGACCAACTTCATCATCATTATCCTCTATCATTCCTAAAAATACACCTTTCCTAGCAAGTTTAGCAAATTTATCTAATACTCTGTCAAATTTATCTTGTGCCTCAGAGAAAGAAGTTTTTGTAGCAATTGCTATAGTTCTCTTTGTCTCAACTTCTCTTCTTCTATTAGCACCTGTAAAGAAATCAGCAATGCCACTACCTGCTATACCACCTATTATACTACCACCAATACCACCAATAGCACCACCAATAGCAGTACCAATACCTGGTCCGAAAAATGTACCAATAGCTGCACCTATCTTTGCACCTGTTGCACCACCTGCTAATGCACCTGCTAATCCTCCACCTGCACCAACAGTAGCTTGTGTAAGGTTTTGACCTTCTCCTAATCTAGTACCAAAATCTAACGCAGTAAATGCAACAGCAAGTGGACCTACCCTTGCACCTCTAAGAGCATTACCACCACCAGTTATTCTTGGACCTCCACCTAACCTAGGTAACCTGAATCTATTACCTCCAGTTATCCTTGGTCCTCTACCAGGTAATCTAGGAAATTTAGGACCACCTCCACCTCCACGACCACGAGTTACAGTTCCTCCTCCACCACCGAGGAACCTGCTTGCCATTCTTAGACCTCTTATTCCTAAAGCACCACCTAATAAACCACCACCTGCACCAAAACCTTTATCAGTTCCACGACCTCTACTAGCAAGAGCAGCATATGCTACCTTTCTTTCTTTTACTAATTTTCTTTTAAGTTCTAATGATTGTCTTTCTAAAGTTCTAGACACAGCAAAAGTTGCTTTCATATCTGCAACAAGTGCATTAGAAATAATTTTAGTTCTTGATGATACTGTAGCTAATGACATCAGGGTCTAAAAGTTGTATATGATTTTAATGAGGCATTATGATCAAATTTGTCAATTGCTGTACCACTATTGACTTTATATCGAGTATCAACATTTACTTGAACTTGCCCATCACCAGGTGCAGGTACGTTTGAACCACCACCTGCACCTTGTTCTGCTGCATTATTGACCACATTTACATCACCACCACTCATCCCACTCTTGGATGCCTCATCTTCATTACGATTCTGTTTGAACCATTTTCTAGGGTCAAGTTTACTAAGCCAACCTTCTCCCTTCATTACTTTTTTATCTGCAAATTCCTGATTACCAGATAAATCAATATTAGCTAAAGGTACATTTTTAGGATCTACACCACCCACAAATCCAGCACTACCTTTGGTAGTATTAGAATCCAAAATATTCATAGCAGCATCAGTATTAGAATTTCTATTAATATCCTCCAATACTTCTGATGATGATGTTCTTTTTGGAGTTACTACGTTAGTAGTAGGTTCTGATACTGAAGATGATTCTCCTGAAGTATTAGATAATATCGGAGTCATTTTTTGAATTGTTTTCTCTAATTTTTCAGTATTAATTATCTCATTCTGTTCAGATTTAGATGGTGGGTTTACAGTAGCAGCACTATTATTGATTTGTTCAGTTGTTTCAGCAGTAGATGGTGGTACTATGGTTGCAGATACACCACCAGTGTCTAAATTAGATACTTCACCTGATCCAAATCCTTGACTGAAATCATCCTTTTCAGTTGCTTGAGATATCTCAGAATCTAATTGTTCATTTCCTGATGCTCCTAAAGGTCCACTTGGAGGATTTGTCTTACCTTTTTTAGCTTGACCAATTTGATTTGGACCTGACATCATACCATCAAGTATAGACTCAAACCTATTCAATTGTACCTTAAATCTAGCAACATCAGGTTCATTGATAGTGTTTACACCTGCTATTGTTTGTTGTGCTCCTTCTTGTCTTCTTGTATCAGCATTACCACCTCCAAATAACTTACTTCCTAATAGACTTGCTGCTATTATAGCAGCAGTTATAATACCACCTTTACCACCCATACCTCTCATACCTCTCACACCACCCACATTACCACGGGGTGTACGACCACCACCTGCAACTGTACCTAATCCTATTACACCAAGTACAGTACTTATAATTTCAGGTAATAATAAACCTACTGCAGCACTTGTTGCTTGTAATGCTCCACCAACATCACCATCACTTGCCTCTTTCAATGCTAAAGCACCAGATAGCAATGCTAGATTTTTACGTCCATCAAATAATGCAGCAGTCTTGAATAGATTTGTATTCTCTAAATCTTCCTTGAGTATCTTCCTTTCTTCTTTATAATATTTTCTTCTCTCACGTAAATCTTGTTGTATTTCAGATCTCATGGTCTTCATAGTACCATTCAATCTTTCAAATTCTAATATTATACGTCCAAGTTGTCTAGTCTGTTGTCTACTTATCCCTGTATCTCTCAATCTTTCTTCACTACGCTCTATTAAACTTGTATAAGCATTATCCATCCTCTCTCCCATAGGGGAGAACATAGGAGTTTGAGATTGTACTACTCTACCAGGAGTTTGCATTAGCGTGTTCTTCTTGCTTTGCTTCTAATCTTTGTTTCTCAAGATACTTGAGCAAATAATTTACGTAAATTTCCTTTTCCCAAGGGATTAGATTTTCTATATCAGTTAGACTCCACTTATGATGTTGCATCAAAGCAAAGTTAGTCTCCATAGTATTGTCTATGGTAGTATGATATAGCATTATGCGAAAAAATTTGCCAGTCCCTCAACTACAACATCATTATCAACTTCAGTGTTAGGATTAGTAACAGTAGTTTTATACTGTAACTTAGGCATGGTCTCAAAGAATTTCTCAATTTTACCAAACTGTTTTGAGTTCAACTGTTCGATAAACTTTAGCAGTTCTTTTTCAGTTGAATCAGATGCTGACCATGATTCTTCACTTGTATAAATTTGATCTATACAATCAATTACTGCCTTAAATGCTAAATCAATTCTTTCTTGACTACTACCTGCATCTGAAACTAGAAAATTACTTTCTAAGAATTGTTTCATTGAAGGATATTTCATCTTTATAGAAAGACCGTCACCTAAATCAATAATCTCTGTATGTCCATCAGGAACATGCAATTTTATATCAGATAAAGATACCGTTAATGGTACTTTAGTTTCACCGTCATCCTGACATGTTACATTAAGTTCAACAGTTTCACCTATTGACTTACCTCTAACATTCAAGAACAAATACTCTAGTTCAAAACTAGGTAACTCTTCAACTTTCACACCACGAGTGATAATACATGCTTTTAGTACCTCTTTTAGGGTAGCAGTAATGTCCTTATCTGTTCCATTTTCTAGTACAATCAACAGTGCCTTTTCTTCTTTTACGAGAAATGGTCTATATTTGATTGATTTTCCAGTTGATAACAGTTTCAGCTCAAACGTAGGTGCAGTGACCTTTGGTAATGGCATAGTAAAATATTCAGTAGCTTTATTTAGCAAGCATATCTACATCTATTTTAGCATAATTTACACCAAGATATCCATTTGGCATAGTAACTACTGCTTCTGGTATTATATTAATAATTTCTTGAGCCATAACACCACTATATCGAGGAGAACCCCAAATATAATTCCACTCGTATATATTAAGACCTGATGGAGATCTACCTACCTTAACAATATTCTCCTTTAATCTTATATCACTACTTCCACTCCAGTGATGAACACCCAAACCTACATTAGGCATATTCTGCCACCAAGGTTTCTTCTCCTTTTGATCAGTACCCTCACTTGTAGGTGGTAGTACAGGTCTTTCACTTTCAGTAAATCCTCCACCTTCTCCAGAACCCCAATATATTGGTGGCATTATACCTTGTGGTGTAGATGCTACTCCACCTCCAACTCTAGATGATCTTAGTATATCGTACATATCATAAGCAAAAGTTATTGTAGTTTTTACAAGTTCTGCCTTACCATATGCTAAAGGTGCTGCAACTATATTAACAGGAAATGCATTTACAATATGATAGGTTATACTACTTGGTTGCTGTTGTGAAAATGCACCATGCGATGTCAATCTATTATTCCTATCAGTAGTATCTTTACTAAATGCTGTTACTTGCATATCAACCTTATAGGATTTTGGATAATTCAATTTCCTATAACTTCCATACTTACCACTTGAAGCAACATCTATATTTGGAGAAATAAACTCCATCCATGAGTTGAATACATCATTAGTATAGTAATCTTTTTGAGAATACCAAGTCAATATAATCTCAGGAAACTGCCTATAAGCAGCAAACTTCTGATTTACTCCCTGTCTTATACCCTGTCTCTGGAAAACATCTAAACGTGATCCTGGAAGAACTGCTTCTGAACAAAATAATGACAAATATTGACCAGCATCAGCAAGACCCTTCTCATCCTTATAAAAAGATCTTTCAGAGATGTATCCCTTCAGTTGCTGAGATGCAGATGATAAATTAAATGATACATCATAATTATTATTAAACGCAGGTGTTATATTACCAAACTTAGAAACTACTTCATAAAGTTCTTGAGTTGGTAAAAATTGCCTATTTTGATCAAACGTCCATACTGATTTTGTGTTTGAACCTACTGCCACAACAATCCTAAATACAAGATGCGTACATACTATGTATGTCATATAAAGGTAAGTTCAAACCAATTAATAGGAAAAAGTATAAAGGTGACCCTAGAGAGATCATTTACAGATCACTTTGGGAACTAAAATTTATGAATTACTGCGATAGTAACAAGAGCATACTAAAATGGTCATCAGAGGAAATCATAATACCTTATAGATGTCCTACTGACAATAGAATACATAGATATTTTCCTGATTTTTATATCAAATATAAAGATGCTAAAGGAAAATTACATGAGAAGATAATAGAAATAAAACCAGCAAAGCAAGTAAAAGAACCAAAAATACAAAAGAAAAGAACTAGAAAGTATGTAACTGAAGTTATGACATACGCTAAAAATACAGCAAAGTGGGAAGCAGCAGAAGATTTCTGTAAAGATAGAAGATGGGAATTTCAAATTATGACGGAGAAGGAACTTGGAATTTAGAAACACCTTTCCAAAATCAAAAACTGTAGGAACTCCTATACCTGGTCACTTGATGCTGTTCCAGTATGGAGCAAAAACTGCTGAAAAATTGAGGTTTTATGATAGAAATCCATTATGTTATGTTGTCGCATCTCAAGGACCAGCATTTTGGGGTGTAAACCTTCATTATTATGCTCCAGATGAAAGAGAAATGATTGCAGAGTGGGTTGATGAGGCAAATCCAGCAGAACTTCCTAAGGGATACCATAAATACCTAAAATCCTATGTGCAAACACTGTTTTTGGATATTGCAATGGAAGAATGGGAAACCGCCTTTAATTTACCTATTGAAGAGTTCGTAAGAGATCTCGGAAGTATTGAGATACCTGTAAGTAAAGCGAGGATACAATAATGGCACCTAGAAAAAGAAACAATAATAACTCTACGGTACTAAGTATCAGCAATGTAAACTTAGGTCCTAATGAAAAACAAAAAAGTAACTACAAAACCATTTCTTACACAGTAAATGGTCAGAAGTATACTGAAGCTTTAAATTTAGATGTTCAGAATGCAACCTTTCTACAACCAGCATTTGCACCTAGTTACAAGAAAAATGTAAAAACTAAACGTAGTACAAGAACTAGATCATTTAAATTGAATACCAACAATGATGAGGGTAAAGCAATAATAAACAGTGAAGAAAGAAAAAATGCATATAATAGTGCAATAACAGAAGTACATGATGAAGCAGTTGAGAATGGTAATGAAGTTCTATTTGAAAACTCTGCTGCAGAATCTGGTGTAGATTTATCAGGTGCTAATATTCCCGATAATAATGAAAATACTGATACTGAAGTTGAAAATAACGTAGATGATGTCAAACCAGCAGAAATAACAGGAAAAAAACCAAGTAAACCACCTGTACAGTTAGCTTATCCAATAGATGTAAGATACACTGAATCAAACATGGATCACATGTTTATTGAGTCATTCAAGTATCAAGCTCCTCAACAAGGAATGTCCTTTTTCAATAAAGGTGATAAGAAAAATCCTATACCTATTGCAAAAGGTAAGAGTCTAGGTTCTTTCCTAACAAAAGGTATACCTAGAGGAAGTAATATAGCAGGTGGTACAAACTTTAGCGGTCAAACACCTGATACATCAAAATCTTCTCAGGGATCGGTAAAACTACCAATACCAAACCAGATAAAATCAAGTAATGGTGTTAGTTGGGGTGGTGCTAAAGCAAACGCTGTAGAGGCAGGTGCTTTCTTTGGTGCATCAAGAGAAATAGGTAGTTTATTGCAAGGTGATACAAACTTAGTAGGTATGGTCAAATCAGGACTGGGTGATGCTGCTAATGCATTGGATTCTGTTAGAAAAGACATGAAAAGTGGTGGAGCATCAGGAGATATTCTTTCTGCAACTCTTTCTAAACTAGCACTAGGTAAAATAGGAATCAATGTAGACCCTGCTCAATTCATTACAAGAAGTACAGGTAATGCAATAAACCCTAACCTTGAACTGCTATTCAATGGTCCTCAACTTAGAAACTTTGTCTTCAGTTTCCAATTTGCACCTCAAGAGGAAGCAGAAGCAGCAGTGGTAAGAAAAATTATGAGATTCTTCAAACAAGGTATGTTACCATCATTTGCTAATGAAAGTGAAGGTAGTAGCGTCTTCTTGAGTTCTCCTAATGTATTCCGTCTTGCATATAGAACTGGAATGAAGAGAATAAAAAGTTTAAATATGTTTAAAATGTGTGCTCTTACTGCATGTGAAATTGACTATACCCCAGAAGGTATGTGGTCTGCATATGCAGATACAAGTGCAGGTTCTCAACCTATATCATCAAATATGGCACTAACCTTTACTGAACTAACACCTATCTTTGGTAATGATTATGATGAAAAACCAGATGAGAGCATCCGTGACCTAACAACAGAGAGTGCAGGTGCTACTCCAAATTCAGTTCCAACAATAGCAGAGGATGACGTAGGATTCTAATGGCATATTTCGATCTTTTCCCAGACGTATTATTACCATCATTCTCAAATGATCGTAATTCTAGTAATGATTTACAACTATCAAAAAACCTCTTCAAAAGAGGTAAAATTAGAGATGACTTTTTTGAGAATGCTGTTGCATTTAACACATATTCTATAACTGGTGATGATAGACCAGATAACGTTGCATATGAAATATACAAAAGAGAAGATTATGACTGGATTGTGCTATTATCTAATAATATCATCAATATAAGAGATGAGTGGCCTATGAGTCAATATGACTTTCAGAGGTATTTGGAGAATAAGTACGATACTGTACAATTAACTCAAATTCATCATTATGAGACAATAAAGCAATTTGACCTAGATGATAATGTTATACTGGAAGGTGGTCTAGTGGTTGATGAGAATTTTACGTTTAATTACACTCAGGACGGATATCTGGAAAACATCTCTGGTAGTGAATTAGTAAAATCTGTATCTAATTACGAATACGAAATAGAGAAAAATGACAAAAAACGTGAAATATTGCTTCTTAGGAAAGAATACATAGGAATCATAAAAGAAGATATGAGAGATATAATGACTTATCAGGATAGTTCACAATATATCAATAAAAAAATGAAGAAAGGGGAAAATCTTAGGATTCTATCATCTAGATAAAAAACTTAAAGGGGAAAAAATATGCTGAGTTTTTTTTCCCGAATATTTGAAACTAAAAGTCGAATTTGCCTCAGTTATAATGGATTCCTATGTGGTAGGCAATCGAAACCCTGTCTTCATTTGACCTGTTGATGTCAACGTAATGAATTAGATTACTGTTGAAGAAGACACCTTTATTAGGTTGAGGCTGAAAATACTTTGCATTGTAATCTCTACCTTGAGGTATCATACAAGTATTAATAAATCTATTATAAAATGGATTCATTACTACAAGATCACCTGAGTTTTTCTCTGCTTTTAACCAGAATGCCCCACTAAATTCACCAACAGTATGGTGATGCATAGTATTAGATGCACCTGGTGGATTTATATTACAGAAGAACTTGGTAAACGTCAACCAGTATGGTTCTTCTACACAGTAATGTGTAATATATTTTCTAAACTCTCTTTCAATTACATTCTTGATTGGATGATCAAAATCTTTCTGCCATCCAAGATAGTTAGAGTTACCATCACTTACTGGATCTTTATCTCTAAGTTTATAGACCTCACATAAAGCAGAGTCTACGACAGATTGATCTCCGTCGTAGACTCCAATGGTCTCTTCAAATGAGACGTACTCCATTACTCTTCCGCTAAACGCTGGAAGTATTTGAGAGCATCATCGTCATCTTGTTGACTGTTTACGATAGGAGATGCAGTGACTGGTGTTGGGTCAGCAGTAACTATTTCCTCCTCTTCATCTGCAACTTCAGGTGCAACACGAGTTTGCTTGTTGTTTAGAACTGAATCTAAACGCTGTTGCAATATATCGTATGCTTTGAACTGATCAGCAGCAGTGAACTCAACAAGAGGATACTGCTTCTTCCAGAGTGCTTCAAGAGCATCATCATCGTCAAGCAATGGTGATACAGCAGCGAACTCAGATGAATCGTAGTTACGATAACCTGCTACGTTCTTTGCCTTCAACTTGAAGTTAGCACCTTGCCAAAAATCAAATGGATCAATTGCTTCCTCATCCTCAAACTCAGGTTGCATTGCTGCAGTAATCTTATCAAAGATCTTTTTACCGAACTTGTATAAGAATACCTTACCTTCATTCTCAGGGTTGGTTGGATCCTTTACCACATATATGTTTGAAATATATGATAGTTTACGCTTCTGCTTTCTTGCTAGATCTTTATCAGCATCGTTCCCACTGTTCCAAAGCAACCTATTGTACTCAGAGACAGGATCTTTCTGACCTAATGTAGTCAGACTGTTCTCAATGTACCAACCACCTGGTCCTTGAAAAGCATGTGACCATACTTTCGCCCAAGGTAGTTCCTCACCATTTGGTGCAGGTAGGAATCGGATAACGGCATAACCGTTACCTGCTTTATCTACTTCCAATTTCCATAGTCTCTCATCAGCACCGCCTGTGCTTCCTTTGTTCATCTTTTCTATCTCGTTAGTCAGTTTGGAAGTAAGACTGCCCAAGCGAGATTGCTTCTTTAGATTTGCGAATGACATATTCGTTGTATTAGGTGGATTGTGTTAGATTTTCACCGTAAACATAGTATACAACACTATTTAGGTGTTGTCAACCATAAAATTATTAGTCCAGGAATGATGATAAAGAACTGTGGTAAGAAGTTCATTATGATAGCACGTTCACCCATTTTAGTACCAACATACACCCATCCAGCAGCACCTATCATCTGTAAAATACTATTCCAAGGAGTCCATCCCATCACATGAAATACCATAGCAATAGGTATTATAGTAGCACTAGTCCATTTAACGACGGAGACTTTGTTGTACCGCATCCAATGTGTTCCTCATGTTCGCAAAGATCATATTGATATCTGCATCACCAAATCCCATCTCTTTAGATCCTTTCCTAATATTTTCTTTCATTGCTAATGCTTCAGGATCATCTGATAATGAAACTCTAGTCCACATGATCTGTTGCTTCTCTAACAACTCCTTGACAGTATCAATGTGTAAAACCTTAGCCTCATCACTCATGTAAGGGAACTTCATAATGAGTTCTTTCTGCATATCATAGATGTCTTCCATCTCAGACTTTACAGTTTCTGATTGAAAAAACTTACCCATATCTTTCTTTCACCCTCTGTAGTAGATGATTGCGGTACTTGTCCTTGTCAATATTTAGAAACGGTATATACTTCTTTATCTTTAGACCTACGGTTTTCCATACAGGATCATCTAACTGTCTATCATAATCTTTACAGTATGAAAATAGTTTCTCATAGATACACATCTGTTCTACACTTATCCTACCTGCCAAATGTTCCCTGAGTATAGGTGGGTGACCTTTAGATGCATCAAAAAACTCATCATAATCATATTGATCCATCATATCTTCTGAGTCTTGCTTGAAGTTATAGAATAAACTCTGCTGTCTCTTCATCCAGTCTTTATATACTACCTCACCTGTCTTTATAA